>Ga0065711_1037818_pt1 | contig 19437 bp, 11 predicted proteins | sample Hoacrofraction12_FD_59098 | JGI IMG/M metagenome (GOLD analysis project Ga0065711, IMG submission 59098) | Hoatzin crop microbial communities from Cojedes, Venezuela - Epithelial fraction 12 v2 (version 2) | ecosystem: Host-associated > Birds > Digestive system > Esophagus > Crop | place...
CCAACCTTCTGATCAACAAGTCGGTGAATCTCCTCAAAAGGACCGGGACAGTCAGGACGGTTGAATCATAAACATAGAAGGACTGTATGAACCAGTGTACAGAGACACCAGTCATGAAGGTTTCGTGTCTTTTCTGTAACACTTGTGAACCATGGGTTTTGTGTAAATGCTATACTTGTGGGCAGGAATGGTGGCATTGGGTGACACTCGCTAGACGTTGGTGCGCTGCTTGCTTAGAAAAGGAAATTGATGTGTCTAGACTTCTACTCGTTACCGGGCACGAAAAATCGGGCAGCAACCGATATTTTTATAACTGTTCTGAGTGGGCCGATCTAGTGCTAAAACGAGCAAAGGACATATCATTTTGTGACTTAGAGTGTAGTAGAACTAACCTAGTACCTGCTATATGGCCTGTCTTAAAAAAGGACTGGAATCGAACGAAAGAACGATGTAGGAAGCGATTTGCTTGGAAGGTGAAAAAGGGCAGAAAACTGCTCTGAAAATAATACTTCTGATTATGGTTATGATAGGGGAGGCATCTAATTATTCATTTTTGCCTACATTGCCCAAAGTTAACGTATGGGTGACGCTAGCGAATCTTACGGGACAGGATACCTTGTGCCTCGCTACTGCCTCTCCTAACAACCCTTTTTCTACCTGTCTTGTGGGCTTGACACTAAACGACTGGCCGATTCCCAGGGATCTTCAGCGTATCCTCCCATCTAAAAACATGTCTCGAAATGTAACAGATTGTTGGGACATGTGGACCCCCCAGCTTCCACTTACTACTCTGGAACCACAAGAAATTGAGCTGTTAGGGTCTGTAAAGATGGACTTTTGCGTCAAGTTTATCTACACGGGAAAGAATCAATCTAAGGCATGGGATGTTTCCCCTGCTCACCCTATCTTTAAAAATGGCACTGTTTGGTGCAATTATACAGCAACGAATTTGTCTAAGTGTACTAATGCTCCCCTCTTGTTGCCTCCAGGGATATTTTTTATTTGTGGAAACAGGGCATGGCCCGGTATCCCTTCACATATAAAAGGAGGCCCGTGTAGTCTTGGGCGCCTTTCAGTATTGACCCCTAACACATCTATGATTTTGCAGCACCGCCTCTCCCATAGGGCAAAGCGTGGTGTACAATAATGTAGAATTCTGGTCTTTTAGTCAACGTTTTGCCGCCTCTCTTTTATTACCTGGAGCTGCCTCTGGAAAGGCATTGACAACATTAGATAAGCTTGGCTGTTGGCTTGCTAAACAAACAAATGCTACTAGCAGTGCATTATTGGGTCTTTTATTAGACGTAGATAGTGTTCGCCATGCTACATTACAAAATAGAGCTGCCACAGATTTTTTACTTTTAGCGCAGGGCCATAGCTGTGAGGACTTTGAGGGTATGTGTTGTATGAATCTTTCCGATCACTCAGAATCAATCCATGCCAGCATTCAAAAGCTTAAAGACGTGGTCTCCAAACTCCATCAGGATGACCGCTGGGATTGACTAGATAAACTTTTTGGGGGATGGGGTCTGTCTGGATGGTTAAGGAGCCTGGTAAAGACAGAAGTGTATGCTTTGGCTGTTTTTATTTTTCTGTTATTACTCCTTCCATGCCTGTTGCAGTGTTTGCAAAAACTAATAACACGCTCGATAAAAAGGGTTCTTATCGTGCAACAGGAAGGGGGAGATGTAGGTCAGAGTTCATCTGGTCTCAGCAGGGTCCCCAGTGTGGCGCGATTGATAAAAGAGGACGTGCTGGAACTTGTTGGTCACAAGCCCTGGGGGAAAACAAGATAGTGCCGAGTCATCTTGAAGGAGGAAGTATTGCCTTAGTTAAGATAAACTTAGAAAAAGTGTGTCCACGTCAGCGTTTGTGTTAACCAATTAATGAGTGCCTAGTTCGAAACTTAACCAATCAGTTTAGAACACGCTGTCTTTTGAGCTGTATAAATGTATGTGTGTGACGGCAATAAAACGAACATTCTGCTTGCATCAAGCAGTGTCCCGTCTCTCATTCGTGGCACTGGTCGAACCCAGGACATGTTGATAGCTCTGAAGAGTGACTGACATGAGTCTCAAGGCTTCTCAGCTAAAAGCTGACTTCATCACATCTTTTTATTCACTTGTCAGGAGCTGCTAGTTCAAGAAGTTGTAGTTGTCTTTCACACATTTGTAGGATTTGTATGTGAGAGGGGAGGCAAATTAGTCCCTAGTGTCGCCCTAGTGATTTTACTAGTCTTATACCAAAGAAGAGTGAAGCCCAGTATGTACTTTTTTTTTTCCTTTCAAGATGGACTAACATGAAAATAGAAGAGATTCAACATTTTTTGGAATCATTGTACAGATGCATAAAATATAGCAATGCAGTTCAAATCCTAATTTTATCCACCTCTATGAGTGACATTTTTCAATTCTTTTGAAGATTGTGGTCAGGAAAACATTCACAAGAAGTGTGCATGAAAGAGAAATTAAAAAGAATTTTTTCTCTGCATATGAAGTTCAACACATAGCTAGTCATTTTTACCTAGTTACAAATGCAAAAGTTTTTAACCTTGGTATTTTATTTGCCACAAATCTGATGACTTTTGATAAGTCACAGTAGTCAGGAGAAGTCCCCAGTGACTGGAGGAAAGGAATATTGCACCAATTTTTTAAATGGGTAGAAATGAGGACCTGTGGAATTACCAACCAGTCAGCTTCATCTCCGTGTCTAGTAAGGTCATGGAACAGATCATCCTAGAAATTAATTTGAAGCTTAAGTTAGACTAGCAGGTGATTAGAGTCATCTTACATGGCTTCATCAAGGGAAAATCATGCCTGACTAATCTAGTGGCCTTCTATGATGGAAAGATTGCTTCAGATGACGAGTGAAGAGCAACCAATGTCATCTACCTGAACTTCTGTGAGGTGTTTCATACAGTACACCACAATATTCCTACCTCTAAATAGGGGAAATATGGGTTTGCTGCACAGACTCTTAGATGGATAAGAAATTGTCTGGATGGCTGTGTCCAAAGAATCAATAGCTCAGTGTTCAAAGGCTTGTTTTGCTTTGCAGTAGGAACAAATATTTTGTCCAGTAATCTTGTGTTAACAGAAACCTTTACAAATGAAGAAGGTGAGCACTCACTCTAGCAGGCAGAATAGGACAGGAAGAAAATGTTTCTCTGTTCTCCCATAATCACCCTGTAAGTCAAAAATTCAGAAAAAAAATACATACAGAAAATACGTGTCAACAAATGTGCCTTTCATAATCAAAAAATGTATCATATGTAAGCTTTTGTGTCTTGCGAAGTTGGGTCATCTCTGTAAGGAGCAACCTCTTCTAAGAAAACAAAATCTGTTGGAGGGAAAGAGATAAAAACCCTTCAGACATGAAAAATTCATGTCTGATTTTGAGACGTTAATTTAGAAATTGGTAGCCAGATGAGCTGGCTGCAGTATCATCTGATCTTCCGTATTATTAAACATGCAAGACTAGTACATTGGTGTTTTTGAGGCTGGACTTACTCCTGAGTGGAGAAAAAGATATTCTAGTTTTGACTAGTCATACAGAGACAAGATATGGTAATTTGTTTTCTCAGCTCCTCAGTCTTTATGTGGGATGTCAGAGTCAAACCTGATAACAATTCTATTGTACCTGCCACATGATTAACTGATTTGTTCACCCACCAGAATCCTTCACTGGGACCACACTGTGAGTTTGTGTACAGTGTTCCCACAGCTGAGACAAGACTCAGGACATTTGGGCTACATAGGAAGCAATCCTACCAGCTGAGACATAAAGGAGTCACAAAGAACAGTGTTAAACTGGTCTAAGCTGGAAGTTGATGTATAAGAAACTTTTACTTTATACTGAAGAAGAAAAAACAAAAGAGAAAGGGCCAATTTATTTCCATTCCATGACAATATGGTAAAATCAGAGAGTATCTTAACGGGATAAATAAACTCTGTTATGCCAACTGCACAGTACATATACTACTTCATACATACAGTTTAACACCCAGGAGGAACAAACAGATAATTGTAGACTCTATCACATACTTGCATTTCGCATAATTCCTACCTTAAGTGGGAATTTGACATTTTATATTCTGATTCATAACATAAAAAAGTGTATACTGCTACTAAAAGAGAAAAATAGTAAGCAAGTTTCAAGATCTCAATCTTTCCCAACTTTATCCATTATATTTCATTTATTAGCAATCAAATATGGAACAAAACACATTTAAGAACAAATATTCATGTTAATATTTACATAAGAAATTATTTCTTTTATCTCAGACACAGTAGTACAGTGTGCTATTTGTTATAAATAATCCAATCGCTGATCTCCTGTTAGATCAGATTCCCTATTGGAAAGAAGTGTTCTTTTCAGACTTACTTGGTGGTTCTTGTTAATAAACCAGTACTATGGCTAGAATTCTGGTTTTCCTTAAGAACTACCTTTTGTTAGGGGATCATCTCTTTATGTTTCATTGATTTTCTACCTTTTCTTTAATGTTACAATTCAAGTTGTAACAGAAATCTTTGTTTTGAATTCTTAATATATGAATGAAAGAAAAGGCAAAAGCCTTGCATCATAGTATGTTATTTTTTCTATCACAATTCTCATCTCTCAGTGAAACATTTAAGATAGACGGTTGCAAAAATCTTCCAATTTCTTTACCTAGAGTGTTTACAAACTTTTATCTTTATTACGTATTTGTACCATCTCTGCATATAATCACTTCTGTCTTAACATCTGCAATGCTAATGAATGGATACTTTCTCATCTCCCTTCCTTCCTCTTTCAAATATTTCTCTCTTTCTTCTGAGGAAATATCACAGCAAAAACTTGTTAAAATGACCAATAACTTCTGTAGATCTTCTTTCAGTGCAAACAATGAAACATCAAGCACCCTGCTGATTAAGTGATTTCTCAGATTGCCCATAGATTTATTTCACCTTGATTTCAATGTCATAGCAAGTCATTCATTTTCAGATATCATAGAATATTGTAATGATGCAAGCCGAAGTACAGATGAACAAAAGTGAAATAACATGTTTATATCCTTTGGGAGCTTAATGGATCCTTGTGTTGAATTCTATTTGGTCTCATCCAGGGCTACTACTTTATCTGATACTTTCTTAACGAAGGTCTGTTGGAAACTTTGCACAATAGAGTTGCAGAAACATTGCATGTAACGTTTCTAAAAAAAAGGGAACTAAAATGACTTGTGATTTCCAGATTATTTGTGACATCATTTTCCTCTTTAATGCTTTGTCTTTACAAAAACCTTTTTATTAGCTCACACACAGTGATATAGTACTACCTGATAAAAAGGACCTTAGGAGAAATTGTGACATATAAACAAAGCAAAGTATTCTAAAAATGTGAGTCAGTAGCAATGGCTAATTTTTCTACTCTCTGTTTGGCAAGTAACTTGTTTGCATTGGTTGCTTTCCCAAGCCTTTGTTTCAGTCAATTCAGTCATTTAAGTTCACACCACCTAGTGTTCTTGAGCTATAGTGAGATGCCAACCACTCTGTGTACCACATGTCACCTCTCTCTCCAGGTTTCTTTCTCAACAGTATCTCCTTCAGGAAAATTTCTTGGATTGGGATTGCCTTCTGAGTGAAGTCTGAGGCATTGGATGCCATTAAGAAGGACCTGGACAAGCTCAGGAAGTGGGAATGTGCAAACCACATGAGGTTCAAAAAGGATCAGCAAAAAGTCCTGCATTTGAGTTGGGATAAACCCCACTATCAATATAGGCTGAGGGATGAAGCGGTTGAGAGCAGCCCTGTGGAGGACTTGGGAGTACTGGTAGATGAAAAGCTGAACATGAGACAACAATGTGTGCTAGCAGCGCGGAAAGCCAACGGTATCCTGGGCTGCATCACAAGAATGGTAGCCAGCAGGTTGAGGAAAGTGATTCTGCCACTCTGCTCTGGTGAGACCCCAGCTGGAATATTGTGTCCAGCTCTGGAGAACTCAGTAAAGGAAAGACATGGACCTGTTGGAGCTGATCCAGAGGAGGGCCACAAAAATGGTCAGAGATGGAGCACTGCTCCTGTGAGGACAGGCTGAGAGAGTTGGCGGTTTTCAGCCTGGAGAAGCGAAGGCTTCAGGAAGACCTTGCTGCAGCCTTTCAGTGTTTAAAAGGGTCTTATAAGAAACATGTGGACAGGGTTTTTAGTAGGATGTGTAGTGATAGGACAAGGGGTAATGGTTTTAAACTAAAAGAGGGTACATTGGATGTAAGGAAGAAATTTTTTTACCATGAAGGTACTGAAACCCTGGAACAGGTTGCCCAGAGAGCTGGTAGATACCCATCTCTGGAAACGTTCAAGGCCAGGCTGGATGGGGCTCTGAGCAATCTGATCTAGTTAAAGATGTCCCTGCTCACTGCAGGGGGGTTGAGCTCGATGATCCCACCTATTCTATGAGTCTATGATTCTGTGAGTCTATGATTACTTTCTGTTTTGTCAGTTAAACATTTTAAAATATGACAAAAACATTTATGATACTGCCAATTTTGCTTTAAAATATTCCCCTTGAAAAAGACTAGATTTTATTTTCTGTTAAAATGCATTGTCATTATATGCCTCTCAGTCTTAGGTTTTGGCATTTAGTAATCTTGAATGGATTTTGCTTCATGATTAGCCAAGAAAAATAATATGAAACTGTGCTCAGGGAATAATTACAGTGAATATTCCATCAGTGTGATTGTTTTTAGCTGAAAAGTGGAAAGTATCTAAATGTCTGCCATTTCATGAAACTGGATTCAGTAACAATTTTCATCAGCAAGTCAGAAAATGATATTGGATTATTTTATGGAGCCATGTAGAAAAATGTCATCTTTTTAAATAACGTGAATGTTAATCTAATTTCATCCACTGAGATATATAGGCATGATTTTTTTTTTCTTGTTTTTTTTGAATTCTCTTTCATGTAGGTTTTAATGAATTGATATTCCTGGTATTACAATGAAAAAAATTATTCTTTTAGTTTTGGTTTTTTTATTTCAAAATCCACTGAGTTTAGATCTATTTTAGTAAGGTGAAACCTACTTAAGCAGAAAAAGAATAATACCTGCTGAAGGATATATTTGAATTTGCCTTTGTTAAGCCTGATTGAAAACCATGTAGATATGGGGGAAAAAAAAAAAAAAGATAAACTTTTGATGAACGCTTATCCATCCTTAACTATTTTACTAGCTCTAGAAAGCATATAACTGTGGAGCCCAATTTTCCCTGTGCAGGGAGATTATAATTTACACCACAGACGCACAATTTATGTCATGGTTTATAATGGTCCTTACTTAACCTGTCAGTTAAATCAAGTCACTTAACAAAGTTTTCAAATGTAAAATACTATTAGTAGAAAGGGTGTTATCCTTACATAAAAAGGACAAATTTTCTGGGAATAAAAAGTGAATTCTGCTGCTCTGTGAAGAAATAAATTTCTTGACAGACAGTAACTCGTATGCAACCTTTCAGATTTGTTTCTGGAAGAGATGACATGAATGTCGGGCCTGACTCATGTCAAAGGTTTAAAACCCCTCTTTGTTTTAGATATCATGGTATGAATCTGGCTACTTGAATGGACAAAAACATCATTTGGTTTTCTCTTGCAGCATAAGGCGGTATTCGTACGAGTTGCCAGACCTTGCAGAGGCTGCTAAATATGCTTCCAAATGGTCATCCTCATTTCATCTTCAAGGCTATCTGTCTGGAATGGATCTTTCACCATCCCATAATCTACCTGTGCCTTTTCACAGGACTAGTCTCCTTGTTATACAGCTGTATGAATGTGTGTAAGCTACTTTTTCACCTGTGTGGCAATCAGCTTTATGTTTACTTTTCACTGTTTCTACATACAAGTTTGTGCTTGCTTTCTGATTGCTTGGGAAAGGTAGAGATCTCCTTGCAAGCTACTCTTTCAGGTCCACCCTGGGTAAGACAGAGGTGTTACTGAAGGGTAAATTTCAGGAAGATTCAGGAATTAGTGATGATTTCATTAGCTGCTTCCTCTTCTGACGGTGACTGCTCAGTCACTCACATAATGACACATAAATCTAGGGTGTGAGAGTTTTCTCTAACTGGTTCGTTCAGTGTCATTTTTTTTCTGAAGATGTTTTCTATTTCTGGCTGTATCACATACATTCTGCTTTAATCTTCAAGTAAGACTTTCTAGGAATAAAAGTAAATATACAGCTATTTCAATATCAGAGTTTTCAGTGATTCATACTAGATAATCCTTTGCTAAATGTATCTTTCTTTTCTAATTTGATTTTACACTGTCAGAAGAAATCTGAATTTTTATAAAGGTATTCATTAAGACTTTTTCTTAATCCGTCTCTGTTTCTTTCCACAGCATACCTTTCAGTTTTATAAGCAGAGTCATCAAAGAAATCACGGTACTCCCAGTCCTCATGCTGTTGTAGTACAAACTATGCAGAAAAAAACTATTTACTACCTGCAAGACAACTCATGTCTCCCTTTCTGAATCTTTCTTTTTTTAAAGTGTAGAGTTAACTGTCTAGAAATGAGCTGAGGTAAACTGCTTCGGCATTACAGGATGAACTTGTTCCAGTTAGAAATATTTCAAAATCCAAGTCTGAGCACTGTAATAGTTTTGTAATTTCTTTGTATTCCATTTTTCTTAGTAATCTCCAGCTTCAATATCCTAGCACTAAGAATTTCCTTCTCATCTTTGTTCTTTTGAAGTCAAGATGTTATGTGGTATTTAATCTTCAGTTTTGGGAAAGGCTGTTGCCCAAATGTAAACTATGGAAAATATGACCATGTATTTTACTAATGAAGTGTTATAAATACAAATAATGAGTTTTGTTCTGACTTCTTTCACTAGCGCTGAAAAAAGATGATTTGTAAGTTTTCTGCAATGGGCTCGCTTCCCAGGTTTGGTCACGTAAACCAAAGTTTTACATTGATATATGTAAGCCTAATAACATGGTTATCTGTAAAACAGATTTTTTTTTCCAGAAAATGCTACCAATTTTGTAATTTTCTTCATTCGATTACTTCATGCTGTGCTGATATTTGTTAGCTAATATTAAACTAGTAATACTAGTCTATGAAAGTCCTTAGTGATGGTCCTCAAAAATGGAGTGTCATTCCACAGACTGAGCACCCGCAACCTTTTTGCACGGTTGTGCTTTCTATGAAGATTAGCTAAAAATTCTGTAACTAAGTAGTTCAGGCAGTGTTACTCCCATGATAGAAAAACAATGCACTGAGTAGTTAGTAGGGAAAGTTCTGGTCTTTGACCTCTGAAACACAAGTCTGCACTCAATTTTTTCTTCATTTTTAGTGGGCATGAGGTCAAAAGCAAAACTAATCAAGCATCTGGGCACAATATAACACACGAGAAAGTAATGGAGTTATCATTGTCATCTGTCTTCCCAGAGATGGAAGAAGAGAGACACTGGAAGGGAGCTAAAGGTTAAAGATTATTAGCCCCTTTCTGTGGAGAAGACATCACTCCTCGGAACTAAAAAATAACTTCTAGTCCCAGCATAGCAGTACGTTTCACCAACCTTTTTATCTGGTTCAGCCTCCAGTGACAGAGCTCAGATCTGAACATCTTTATCATTTTCAGTTCCACCATTTCCCTAGCTATGAAGGTTCTGGGGTTTTTGTCCCCCAGAAATGTATATTATACATGATAAACAAACCCCACTGCTAAAGTAGAATTTAAGCTGAAATTTAGTAGAGTATAGTTTGGAAATTAAAACCCTAAAAAAACCCCTCAATATTATTGTTTATTTTTTTTTTTTTCTTTTCTGCTGAGGAAACTCAGTAGGAAAGTAAACTCCACATTTTGTTTTGGTGTTTTTTAGAACATTTGTTTGAGATTTTTGCTTACACAGCCCATCCATCTCTTGTCATATTGCCTGGTCCACCACACTTATATACCTTTTATTTTCCTCTCCACTGTCCTTAAGTGCCTCTTGCTCTTCCACTGTGGTGAACATGTATTAAATGCAGTTTCCCATTGCATAACGCTGGGGGTTTTTTCAAGCTGGGATGGGGAATTTCTTGCTTAATTCAGAGTATCTTCTTGCTTAATTCAAAACATTATCTAGAGTTAAACACTTCCTCTTGGATGACTTATGAGGGATAGGGCCCTGATTTATTCTGAAGGATATTATGTTTACTGTTATTTTCATCACTCTGCTGGCATCTGTCCGCTATTCATCATTTCTTCCTTCTCTTGCACATTGAAAGAATTGGAAGAATAAAGTCAGAAAGTAAAAGATGAAGAAAACATGAACTGGTCAGCTCATAAAAGTATTCACAGACAGTGATGCCTAGAATGAAAAATGAAGATAGGAACATATTGTTTGTAAAGATCAATGGGTATTTGTTAAGCAGAGTACCTCTTTAACACAAGCACTATAGCAACTATCAAAAATGTTAATGGTATTCCACATACGATGTTCAGCTCAAGGCTAGATCAGATATACAGTTAAATTGTTTTTATTGTCACTAAAGAACAATGCATTTTGAAATAATTTTTTAACAATTTGTGGCATTATCTTTTAAATATTACTTTGCAGAGAGAAAGATTTTTCAGCCTGTAAGGAAGTTTCAGCCTATACCCACGTGGTGATCTTCTAGTTTACAGCTTCCCCTCCCCACCCCAACTTTCCATTTTAACTCTATCCCAACAGAATAAGATTAAAGGAATGAAGTATTTAGTTTTTTAGCTAAGAAAAATTTAAACATGTAGAGATTTTGTGAAAATAATGAAAACCAGGAAAATAGTGTATTTAACTTCATTCTGAGAAAAACATGGAAACTATTACTATGGTTTATACTGTGTGTGTGAAAGCTGCACATCAATAACCTATACCATTTGAATCTTTCATTTCATATTGGATTTCTAATTTTATTTTTTTTAATGAAGTAATAGTCCCCTGTCTTACAAAAATGGCTGGGGTTGTAGTTTCTACTCTTCAAGAAGGATCAACAGATCTGCAGAGATTCAATATAAATGGGTGTTAGTAGAATAAATAAATTAATTAAATTATAAATCTGTTCTGCACAGCTAAATTAATGCTGCCTTAAGTTTCTTTTCTATCATACTGACCTTCGTGCTACTGACACATTAAACTGCTGCACAATAGATTCCCCCCATGGAATGTTTTTTTGTTTTTCATTTTCTCTAGCTATTGCTCTATATTGAACTATCAAAATGAATAAAATGGGTAAGCCAGGACAACGAACTCACTTTTTTTTAACATAAATGTATCTTTTTATGGCTGTCCTCAGTGCGTTATACATATGTATCACATGTCTAGGCACCCACCAGCACCCAAATTTTTTGCACATGAAGGAGTGAAACAACATTCTTAATCTTCCATTCTCTCATTCTCTGTTTTTTGGTCTTTTGCACTTCATGTAACTACTGAGTGAGGTGGTTTGTGTCTTTGTATGCGTATACGTAAAGTACTACTTGCAGTAGAAATTTTCTTGAGTCTGCTAGAGTAAAAGGCCTTCATAAGGCTCACTGGAGTCACAGAGGACTGGGTACAAGTGGTCAGCTGTTTTTTCCCAATTCTATTTTTGCATGCAGTAGAGATCCAGTTGATTTGTGGTCTTAAATCAAGCTAGTTCAGAAGTACAATTCCCCTCTGCTGCCTCTAAGAAAATAAAGATGTTTTGCAGAAACTTCTAGTTTGGAGTCAGGTTTGTTCGGAAAAACATGGAACATGACATTTTGATAAAGTTACCTTGAATTGCTCATGCCTTTTTGGAAAGAGCATATTTTCATTTTGCCTTCAAAAATGATTTTTCATTTCCAATATTTAAACAAAAAAGTGTAACTTTGTAAATACAGAACTTAGAACATACATTAAAATATAAACTGGTCAGACACCACTATATTGAGAGTTCAACTTGAAGTTGGGAAAATGATTGTCTGTTCTCCCCCCAAAAATGCTATACATACAGCTGAAGAGACAGAAAATCTGAGACTCTGCCACTGAAATGAAAAATGGTACGGTTGTTGGTACCACATGTTAACATGCAGTATGGTGTAGCTTTTAGAATAAGCTGAACTCTCTCAGTTATGAGATCTTCTCAAACCTTAATGCAAAGGTTTCCATAAGTAAAACCAAAACAGAACCGATCAACTTAATCAAACACTTACTGTTCCCAAAATTATCTGGTTGAAATGTGGGCAAAATGGTTACTTTGGGAGAGTAGTTATGGAATGTTATTCTTCTCAGTAGCTGCCTGTAGTATGGCAAAATATGAGCCTTAGAAGAATTTTTAGAGCCTTGCAGTCATGTGGTGAATGCTTGATTGGTGATTAAGACTTTCAGCTTAATGTCAGGGTAGCCTTATAACGCAAGAAAAGATCCCAGATGAAATAAATTGTTGAATTTATTACTATGCCTGGGTTAGGCAGAAAAAAGTAACACCCTTCCAAACTCCATATGAGTCAGTGTGTTGATCACAGAAAAAAGGGAAGATAAATTCAATGGAAGAAGTACCTGACAAAACTCACAAATTTAGATCTTTAATTTGTTAACTAAAAAAAATGGAGAAAAATAAAATTACTCTCCATCCTTCTAATTGCTGCAGCAATTGAACCTTGTTATGAAACTACACTTTTGATGCTGGAAAATTGAAATCATACTGAACTGCATTTTGCAAAGCACTACTCATAGTGAAACCATAAAAGAAGTATCCTGCTCATTTTCTCAGCTATTTTGAAAACTGTGACACAAACAGCAGGTGTTTGAAAGACTTAACATGTTATCTCTATGATCAACAGCGGGAAAACAAAGCTCCATCCGCATCTTCACTTATTTTAGAGATGCCCCAAACTTTTAAAGTACCATCTGGTTGTAATCATAACTTCCAGTAAGTGTGAATACATAGGCTATAGCTTATGATGTTTGTGTGGGCAGATGTCTGACATGCAGAATTCTTAATAGCGTGTTGGACCTCAAATGATTCAGTTATATCTGGGTGCTGTGAAATGTAATATAGCACTCAAAAGTCAGAACAACCTGAAAGCTCTGTGGTTTTGGCTGTTAAAGCTCCAGAGGAATCCATGGTAGCTCAAATTCTAATTCATATACAGAAAGCTCACTTCTCCTTAGCTGAAGACATTCTCCCTTTTAGCATATATTCAGTCTGTGACAGTACAGCAAATATACAACCATGATATTGCAAAGGACACAATGCGTTAGTCCTTGCATGAAAGGACAGCAGAAGTTGAGTGTTTATTGTCAAACCAACGCAGGAACTCTGAGAGATTTAAATGATCTTTAAAGAGAAATATTTGGAAGAAGAATGTAGTTTTCATTTTAGAACAGAAAAAAACTATGAAAGTTAGGTATCTGGTCATTTTAGAAGAAAGCCGCCAACCTAACATGTGCTATTGACTTGTATGAGTGACCGCTTGTTGGAAATGAATACTTCCGATGTGCTGAAAGTTATTATTTCATTCAATGTGATAGAAAGATAGCTTCATATTAATATCTCTTGCTGCAAAAGCATGACCACCACCTGTTAAACAACTTGCAGAAATGTGGTTTTACTTTGGCTTTGACACCCACCAGCTTTCCAAACTCATAAAAAAGGTTTCCTACAGGGTCAAAGGAACATCAGTAGCAGCTGAAGCAGTGGATGGGAAGAGATCAGTAACATTATGGTAAGCCTTTCATCTACAGGTCACTAGTTCAGATTCAGCTGAGGTTTATACCATCTAAAAGTAATTAAGATGACTGTGGGTCTATATGAAACGTTATTGACTTCTACATCACGGTAGGAGTGCTCCACACAACCAATTTTTTTTATTAAGATTCTTTTCTTAGGGGTTAAATCAGCCACACCTGCAGGTATGGCATGTCAGAGTTGAGATCTACAGGCAGACAACATGGGGAAATCTGCTTCATTTTTACTGAGCTGCTTATGTGGATAAAAGGAAATGCTGGTCTCCAGAGGTCTTAAGGGCACCTTTCATAAGCGCCATATTGATTAAAATGATACCGTGTTGTTTGTCTTCTATACAGACATAAACAACACTTCAGTTCATGTGTTTTGTTGGTTTATTTGTGTCACCCCAAAGGGACAATTTTCAGGTTTCAAAGACAAAGACTTTGATACAGGTTTTGATCTTTGTTTGTCTGTTTATTTCTTTGTTTTCTTCTGGGAACTTCGTCATAGATGGAATAGATGGAACACTTAAGTGAGACAGGTCCAAGCAAAAACTTTGCATATTGAAACTATGTTAAAAAAAGACTGTAGCAGATGTCTTGATATGTTTTTCAAAAGAATGTTTATTTAAAGGATCTGAAGCCACATTTTAGCCTCAAAAATTGTACCAAACAATAATGAGATTATGCGGCAGAAGAGACTTTCTCTAGCATTAAACCAATAAATCTTAACTAGAAATCTTATTTCTGTGATTCCCTTGAAAATATCTGACTTCTTATTTATTTGATTTACTTCCTCCTTTCTGTATCATAAACATATAGAAAAATTGCAGTCTTATCTATACAGCCTTGAAAACATGGTGGGAACAGGAAAATACAGGTATGAAAGCAACTAGCAGAATTCAGCGTAACCTACACTACACTTTTAATACTATTCTCATAATATTTTCAATAACAAAGTGGTGAAGTGCCGGCTAAACAAGTGACAGTCAGGTGAGCTGAAAATTGGCTTGTGGTCTTGGCCTTGCTGGACTTGTCAATGACGTGATCGGACTCCGGCGCCAAGATCCAAGGAGTTAACAAAGGGAGCAACTGACTTGTGCGTATCTTATCAGAGAGAAGAAAAGGGAGATAGCCCACCATTGTAACTCAAGTCTGCTCCAGGACCTGACAGAGGCTGTGCAGCCGGAGGTTGCTTAAACACTTGGCCCCTCTGAGCACATACCAAGGTGCCCTGCTCCTCAGGGCTCAGTCCCGCTTGCGGTGACACCACATTCCATGCCAAGACCCAATAGACACATAATAATTGACTTAGTCCCACCTCACCAAAAGATTTTAAAACTTATAAAAACTGGCACTTCAAAACTCTCTTTGTGGAGCAGGAGCCAAGCGAGAATTTTACCTGTCAGATGTATCCCCGGGAATACATTGTTAACTAAAGCACTAAACCATTACCTTGAGCTCAATTTTTGTAGACCGTGCATTTATCAATGGGAATCCTGATTCTGTAATACCCGTCATTAGTATAAATTACCTATTGCTTCAACTTTGTGAAACTGTTTCAGTGAAAGTCCTTGGAAGGGCTCTGACAGGCAAGTTGAATCTGACAAGTGGTTACACACTTAACCCTTTAGACATAAGCTGTTGACCAAGTATGTGACTAGGAGAATATCCAGCTACCTAGGCTCCTCTCTGAGAGAGAGTGTAGAACTCCAAGGGGTCTGCTCCGAACCTCATGACTCAACGGGAGGGCTCTCCTTTTGCTGCTTATCAGACTCCCTTACCCCTTTTAGTTCAACTTGGCTGAATTAGCAGAGTCGAATAGCTGTGATCAGCAGCACAAAGTGCACCTGGAGACCATTCACTAGGTATGTTCCCTAGTGATCAATATCAGGGCCAATACTGTTAATATTTTCATTAATAATCTGGATGATGGAGTAGAGTGAACGCTTAGCAAGTTTGCAGACAACACAAAATTGGAACGAGTGACTGATGCACCATAAGGTCATGTTGCCGTCCAGAGGGACCCAGACATGCTGGAGAAATGGGCTGACAGGAACCTCATGTAGTTCAACAAGCATAAGTGTAAAGTCGTGCACCTAGGGAGGAACAACCCCACATGCCAGTACAACCTGGGGGCCGCCCAGCTGGAAAGCAGCTTTGCAGAAAATGACCTGGGGGTCCTGGTGCGCAAAAAGCTGATCACGTGTCAGCAATTTAACCTGGTGCTTCTCTCTGAACATCAGGAAGCACTTTTTTACTCTGAGGGTGACTGAGCACTGGCACAGGTTGCACTGAGAAGTAGTAGAGTCTTCATTCTCGGAGATATTGAAAATATGAATGGGCATGGTCCTGTGCAGCCTGCTTTAGGCTTCTCCCTGCTTTGAGCTAATTGTTCTCCAGAGGTCCCTGCCAAACTCATCTGTTCTGTGATACTGTAATTTTCAGCAAGATTTTTTCCATCGTGCATCTGTTGAGATAAGTATGGGTGAAACAGTTTGGGATTTATGTCTAGCAATTTCATATTTTCTGTGTTTCCCCTTACATCTCCTTATAACTGAAATATCCAGTATCTTTCATTTGATTAGTTGTTAAACATATCTTCTATCAAAGAAAGCTGCCTGGAGACACTTCTGTCAAGATTCAGTGATCTCTTCCTACCAGAGTCTTTTACTGTAGAATAATATGCACCAGAAAAAATATTTGAAAGGAAAAAAAACCAAATCCCTAAATCCAGGAAAACAAAAATAAGGAATGTTACTAGCACAAAAAAAAAGAAAAAAAAATGCAATTATCTGTAAGGAAATTTGTTTCCCTCTGTACATTGAATAGGAACAGTTACACTAAGTCATTCTTTATTCGTTATTATAAAAATGTGTTCAGTGTTTAGACTTGTTTGAGTCTTTTAATTGTTGTTACTGATCTTCACAGAATACTCATGTATTCTCCTTTTTTTCTCTGCTTTTCTGATTTGCTGAAAGAACTCCTCTTGACTGTGTCTGTATGTCTATCTACCTACTTATCTTTTCCTTGACAGCTTGAGCGTAGTTGAGAGAAGAATTCTTGTTTAACTCTGCGGAAAACATCCAGAGTTCTGTCTTTTGTAGTCTGTATTTTCTCTGAATACATTCTTTATTTTTGAACTTTGTGATATGTGATTATCTTCTGACATGGTTGTAGCAGATACTTCACACTGCTTTGCAGAAGTGCTACGATGAATGTGTAAGTCTATGTGCAAAGGCGAAAATAAGGGGAGAGGGTGAGATGCTTATCTCAAAGAGATGGTGCTGAGCCTTCCAGGTAATCTCCAAAGGTGCTGCATGACTTATACTGCTGACAGTAAATAATAAGGGTAGACATAATATCACATACAGGGACAATCAACTGTATTAAACCTAAGCCAATTCTATAATGATTAAATAAATCATGGCCTAGTTCAGCAAAAGGGCTTGTCCACACAATGTATGCCAGAGCTAGGCATGAAGAATTCCAGCACCAGGTCTGGGCTTTTAATGTATTTTTTCTGCAATTATACCCACAATGTTAAATGCAGTTTTTCCATACATCTTAAAATCAGACTTCTAGAATAAGTATAGTGTACTCCAAGGTAAATTCTAATGGTATTTAGAAAGGGAGACATTCACCTGCACACTGCTCACCACTCACAAAGTGCTTATTTCTGTAATGCTGCCAGTCACTTTCAGTTCTCTGATACTTCTTCGTCCTCCAGAAATCAGTATTGTCTTCTTCTAACTGAGTACACACTATTTGTCAAAAGCATTAGGAGACAGAATGCACACCCAAGAAATCAGCACAACAAATAAAAGATGAGGTAATCATTAGAGTGATTAACAAAACAGATTATGTAGAGTGAGGAATGGAACACCAAATCTTGAGCATCACACTAAGTATTCATAATTATCATCATTCTTTATAATTTGATATTTTATGTCATACAAAAGGTCTAATGGCTCCTGAGAAAGCTACCCTACAAACCTCCAACTCAGAATACAGTATGATCTCGTGCTTAATACATTCACAGGAGAAGCAGGGCAGACAACTTTAAATCCTGCCACTGTAAAATTCATAGGTAGAAATTGGAAACATCTTCTCTTACCTCTTGGGACTACCCTAAGCTTGTACTAGGCTATTGAGTATTCAGAAGTGGACTTCTCATTCCTCATGCTGAAATGAATCTGCTTTGTAAAAAGTATTTTTAACAGTTGCCAATACCAAGAACATAAACAGAGAGAGGGAGAGAAAGAGTAACCTCCAGGCTGGTGGTCAGACAAGGAGGTGGGACACCTATACCAGACCTTACTGGTACACACGGTACGCTGCTAGTTGAATACGGAATTATATGAATGAAGCACTTCATATGAATATACAAAAGTACGCAGGATAATCATGAAGGTTATACAAGAATGTGTTTCATTTTGCCTTTGAAGTTTACCTCCCTAAGTAGGTCTTTCCCTTTCTGTTCAGTCAGCAGAAAGGAGTGGTATGGAGCATTTTCTGCCACAAAACAGGCAATGATATAATCCATGTTGCAAAAGAAGTAATTTGTATTGAACTAAGGATGTGCAAAACATTCAAAATGTCATGGGTTTTTTTTGCTCAGTTTTATTTTTTGGGAGGGGGGCTTCCTCTGGATGAGTTTTATATAGATGAAGATGAAGATTGCAGAAAAAAAGAGAAATCAAAGTATGTTACTTCTTTTTCATATCAGTGAAAATAATTAAATAAATAAATATTTTATGTGTGGGAATGAAGAGTAAGTCAATTATTACTTACATTAATTCTTAGCTAACAGGTGAATGAATATACATTTACTTCAATTGTTGCTGGATTTTTTTCCATTTCAAGTATTTCACAGGATTTCTTAATCAAAAGAAATGTGAGGAGCAACCAACACTCCAGAATCTCTAATGACTAATTATTTGGGATGGAAGAAAATTATTTCCACTCACCTTACACTAAATTTATTCTGTATCCAAAAATACTGCTAGGGGACAAACTCTCTTTCAGTAGTACACAGATTCTTTGACCATAGTCTAGATCTTTACTCTTTCCTTCTTTGTGATTGATCTATCCAAAATTATCTAGAGGAATTAGAATTTGTTGTTATTTTTTAAGTAGGACAATGGAACTGTGTCTGTGCAAGCATGGATATATACGTTTCCATAAAGTACACATGAGAAAGATAATCCAACTGAAAAAGCCTCTCCAACTCAAAGTTTGAGGTGGCCCTACTGAGTTATAATTTTGACATGATAACCGGCACAGTTCCAAGAGCTTTAGGGATAGAATCATAGAATCATAGAATCATAGAAAGTTTTGGGTTGGAAGGGACCCCTAGAGGTAATCTAATCCAACCCCCCCGCAGTGAGCAGGGACACCACTTGAATGTTTCCAGGGATGGGGACTCCACTACCTCTCTGGGCAACCCGTTCCAGTGTTTCACAACCCTCATTGTAAAGAATTTCTTCCTTATATCTAGCCTAAACCTACCCTGTTTTAGTTTAAAACTGTTATCCCTCGTCCTGTCACTGCTGTCTCTGCTAAAAAGATTGTCCCCATCTTTCCTATGGGCTCCTTTTAAGTACTGAAAGGCTGCAATCAGTCTCCCCGCAGCCTTCTCTTCTGCAGGCTGAACAAGCCCAACTCTCTCAGCCTGTTCTCATAGGAGAGGTGCTCCAGCCCTCGGATCATTTTTGTAGCCCTCCTTTGGACCCGCTCCAACAGTTCCATGTCCT
>Ga0065711_1037819_pt1 | contig 19437 bp, 11 predicted proteins | sample Hoacrofraction12_FD_59098 | JGI IMG/M metagenome (GOLD analysis project Ga0065711, IMG submission 59098) | Hoatzin crop microbial communities from Cojedes, Venezuela - Epithelial fraction 12 v2 (version 2) | ecosystem: Host-associated > Birds > Digestive system > Esophagus > Crop | place...
CCGGGCCCGGAGAGGTTGGTCTTGGGGGGGGCGGAGGGGCCGGTGTGTGGCCGCGGCCTGCCCGTCGCGGGGGTGCCCGCCGGGGCTGGGGAGCTCCGTGTCCCGCTGCCCGGTGGAACAAGAGCGGTTCCCGCTGGGGACGGAGGCGCCTCGGGCCCGATCTTTCAGTTTCGCTTCTGGAAGCGGGGTCGGTGCCGAGGGCGGGGCGCCGGGGGCAGCCCCGTCGGGGGCCGGGGAGCGTGGTTCGGGAGCGCTGGTAGCTCCTCGGGAGCGGGTCTCGGGCGGGAGGTAAAACCGGCCGAGAAGCTGAAGAGCCGGGTGAGTTCTTGCGGCAGCAGTCGGTGCGCTCGTGCGGGCGGCGTCTGGCAGAGGAAACGATGAATAAAGTAGCGTTATCGGCGGGAGGTGTGGCGGCAGAAACGGGCTGAAGTACCAGAGCGGACCGGAACGCGGGTGCTGCAGGCCGCGCTGGTTCGGAAGAGGGAGTGCAGACCAGTGTTGGGATAGTCCTGTATGCTAGTGACGCTTCCAGCTTTTGAGAAATAACAGCTGTGAATCCTGGGGTTTTCACCTGGCAGGGAAATTTCCCTGATCTCCTTCAACAGAGCCGTCCCCAGCAGCGTACGGGTGAGAGTGGGCTGGGCTTTAAGCTGTTCCAGTGAGCGGCTGCAGGAGGTTTCGCGTGTATCGAGGAATCCCTTCGTTTCCGCGATGCCTCACCCTCTGTGTGCTTGCAGTAAAACCAGCAGACGGGAAGCCAGCTCTGGAACAAGCGGAGTGAGGGGAGGATTCTGGTCATAGCAGTCAAGTCTGCGCTGAGCTCCAAAGGTCGTGTGCTCTTCTGAGACAGAGCTGAGAAACATTATGATGGGACTGTGGGAAACACTTAATTTCCTGCATATTGGTGTGTGATCAGATGCTACTGCTGCTAATAATACCAGTTATCTGTTAGCACATGTGTCCTGGAATTTTTGTTGAAGACGCCAAAAGAAATCTAAGATTACTACTACATTTTGTTCCTTGAGTAATCGATATTTTATAAAACAACTTGTGGTAGAAGTGTTTTTCAGGTGATTGCACTGTAACTGAAGTAGGAGACTATCTTTCCAAATTCTAAGCACGATTTTTGAGCTAGCAACTCTGTGTGGAGTCAGAAGGTAGAAGACACTGATTGAGTGAACCAAGATCAGATTCTGTGAGGATTTTAGCAGCCTCCTCCCCAAACACCCCCCCATTTTTTCTGAAACTACTTTATGAAAAATAATTTTTCAGTCCTTGTATGCTACAGTTTACAGTTCAGAAAAGTATAAAGTGATAATTGCCAGAATACTAGCTAGGTTATGTTTTACAATGAAAATTAAATAGTAGCAAGTTCCTTAAAAGAGCAAAGGGAATGAAGTGACATCTTTGTGCAGCAAAGAAGGGTAATAAATTAGAGATAATTTTAAGATAGCCTATATTTCAGCAAATACTCTGATTTGGTTTTCAGTATGTCTCTGTTTTCTATAAGGCGGTTAAAAGAGGGGGAAAGTGTGAAAATTATCAGGTCAAATACATGAACAAACTGTATTTAGTATACTCAGGGTGGAGAAACCAAATGACTTCATCTCATTGTTGGAAGAACTGTACATGAAGTTGCAAGTCCAGTAACATTTGTTCTTGTGGTATCAATGGATGTATTGAATTGGAGATTGTGCGTTATGACTGGAAAATGTTAAATGTGGGATGTCTGCTTAGTAAAGTGAAAACTGCCCCGGAGAAAGTGCAGACTGGTCACTGCACGTGCTATCGATATCTGACTTCTTCAGAACAGATTTTGAAGAAAATAAGCAAAAAGGTAGAAGTAAATCGGATAAAATGCAGTATGGATTTACCTTTTGATATATGTTTTCATTCTTTCACAGGTATTTTCTTAACAGAGGAAGTCTTGGTAGACAGTCCATACTCAATAAAAGTTACAGTGGCAACGAGATCCAGTTTGTTAAAGTGGTGATGACAGGATTAATACAGGAGTGAGGCTAGTAACTAGCTTGGTAGAAATCAGTGGTGGGTTCTGCTGAGGTGGGACTTTTAGAAACATCACAAGTATGTGATTTATCCACAATCAGCTTTGCAATCAGTCTTGTTTTTGGTGTATGTTTATACTGTAATTGAATTAATTAACTATTGTTTTACATGAATATATAATATTTTTATGTGGAGTTCGTAGTGTGTAGAAGGTAGACGCTACTAAAATTTGACAATACATTTGGAGAGGAGAAATGAAGTTTGAGAAGGGAAGTGAAGCGTGACTTGAACATTCAAAGTTATCCAGTTAAACAGGAACTTTGGGTTCAGATGACCAGGCTTGTCTGAAATAATGAAATGTAAAGCTGAATGTAGAATCATAGAACAGCCCAGGTTGGAAAGGACCTGGAAAGATCATCTGGTCCAGCCTTTTGTGGAAAAGGGAACCTAGATGAGATTATCTACTCTGCCCAGTCATGTCTTGAAAACCTCCACCTGTGACGTTAGTGAATTACGGGATGACCAAGGGCTATCAGCGCGTCTCAGTTTAACTTGCCTATAAATAGCTGTAACACGTGAGGTGTGTTTCCAGTTGAATTAAAAATTAATGCCATTATACAAGGCTTTCATAATACCTCATCACTGAACTTGTGAAGTTATTTTACGTTAGTTAATCTGACAGTTCAATTGAGTGGGAGGAAACTTACTGCTGGGAGGTAGGACCTACTGTTTGTTTTACAAAAGAAGATTTTAAAAAGCCCCAAACAAATGCTCTTCATTTTCATAAGTAGCTGTTCTTTATAAACATTTTGAAATGGGAAGGATGACACCAAAAAAAGTCTGTAAAATGATAATCAGGGTTAGCATGAGAATATATGGGTTTTTCAGTAACCTTTGAAGATACTTAAATTTGGTGCTAGAAAGGTTTAACAACCAGAAGCCGTCTTGCTCCTACTTGTGTTTCTTTGGCAGTATTTCTTATAATTAGTTTCAAGATTAGATTTAATAGTTTAATAAACAGTATTATATGATGCTGAGAAGACAATATTTAATTGACTCCAGCTTTTGGTGTCCCCCCTATTTTCTGATGGTTGTCAGGGAAAGTGCTTGTGTGACAGCACCCACAGAGAGGCAAATTGAACAAATTACGTTGAGGATGCATGAGATTTGCAAATTGGCAATGAAGATACTGGAGTATGAAACTGTTCAAAGAAAGTAAAATTTGTCAGGCACCACTGTCATAAAATGGGCTTTTTGGTATTTTTCTAGTTCTTGTGAGAGTAGATTACCTATTGTAAAAAGCTAGAGATTGAAAAAAAATTGCCTGTTGTACCTAAGAAGCTTTTGCTTGGCTCCTCCAGCTTACCCAGATGTTCGCGATAGATTAACTGCAGCGATCTGGTTTGTGAGCTTAGAGACAGTAACTTTCTATTTCCTGAAGGCTGCAAAATGAAAGCGATTTGGAGGTCTGGTTTAGCTGATGTGCTGACGTGTTCTGCTGAGGCGGCAGGGCTGTGCGCTTGTACACATGGAGTCAGGGAGTGCTGTGGGGTTGTGGACAAAGTCCACATATGGAAGATAAGCAGTGGCCAAAGCTAGCAGCTACTGAGATGCGTGTATGCAGATTTTTTGCTCTAAAAAGGGAGCAGTTATCTGTAAAAAGTGATATCTCTCTGTAGAACAGACTGAAATCAAAGAGAACCTAAGATTTCAGAGGGAGAGATGCAAAATGATAGATGCTTAAAGAGACTGGATGTCTTGCTTGTTTTAGCATCATGTGTCATATACTCCATGTACAGTGTGGAGTTTTGGATGCTGACTGCAGGAATTCTGTAGTTTTCGTTATTGTGCTGGAATGTCTTTTAAACAAGAAAAAAAAAAGCAGTACAACTTTTCTGAAATTAGTGAGGGATGCAACACGCTTGTTCAGGATTCCTGTGGATCAAAGGCATTTCTTGAATTCAATGTTTTATTTTTATGTCTACATGCATATATACACCCTTCTATGTAAGGCAAGGTAAACCAGTATAAAAATTACACTTACTATCCTCAAGTCTGGAAGGTAAACGAAATAAATGATTCAGACTCTCAGTAGCCTTGAAAAAAGATCAGGAACATACCATCTTAGAATTTGACTTTTGGAAATACTTTGAAAACCATTCTATTCTCTTTCAAATCAAAAGATGGGGCACGATGGGAATCTGCTCGATAGTGGGGGAAAAAAATTAATGTAATCCTGCTTTTACTCTCTCTACTCCTGATCCAGGAATAAGACTAGCATTTCAAACTACGGAGATCTGTTGGTGCAGTGGTCTGTTTGCTATTGCAGCCTCTGCATCCTGTATTCATCGTATGTAAAATGTGTTTTATATTTAACTACCTCCCATGGTGTTAATGACTAATATTTCTAAAGCTCTATGAAGAGAAAAGCTATATTTCTGCCAAGCATTAGTAAGAAATGGCAAAACATTCTTAGTCTCAAGATACTATTAAGTCAAAGCTGTTCTATAACTTACATTAAGCGTCAGTGAAGAACAGAACTGATTTCTGGAAACCACTCTTTTGTACAGTATGTGTAACTTCAGTGGTGCCATCTCTTCAAACTTGTGTGCTTATAAACAGTGGATGTAATTACTCCTGCTAGAACTTAATATGACATCCTGTCAACAGTGTATTCGGGTTGTTTGGGGTTTTTTTTTAAACCTTAATTATTTAATACAAACACTAATACTATTTATTTAATGTATCTATTTTTGGGAGTAAAGAGTTAAGTCCTTTTAAATAGGCTGTTTCATGTGCACATCATTCTAAAAAAAGATTATACATGTAACACGTTTCTTTGTCACAGGCAAAAGTATTAGGGAGACCTTTCTTGGGATGGGATGTGTGGTAAGTGGGAGTGTAAAGCTTGTGTTAAGTAGGCTGAGATGGACATCAGTTGTGTTCATAGACATTCACTTGTCCATATGTTACTTTAAATATTTTAGTGGAAAATCTTTCGCTTGAACTGGTAACTCCAGTACAGATTATCTCATGAATTGCAGCTCCAGAGAGATCAAAATTCACTCATGTGCTTCGGAGTGACAGCTCTGGGGTGTTTGCAGCACCGCATACAAGCGTAGCTTGGAACTGGAGAAGCCAAACAGAATAAAACACGGGCGGAGGTCCGTGGCTGGACTCTGTAAGCCATCCTGCAAGCCCTTCTGGGACTGCCAGATTTGTGGAGTCATAACTTGTAGAATAAATCCAGTGCATATATTGTGTCAGAAAGCACTTCTTTGATTGTTGGTTACAGTTCATATTTTTTAAATGATGCAATATACTACTTGAGAAACTAAATTGTGATTCCTGTTCTTAAAGAGTAAAGTTAAAAGCTGCAGCTGTAGTCAGGGATTTCTTGCAGGTATAGCCCCATTTTGTAAGGTTTTGTCTTCTAAGGGTTTGTGTCTATCGCTTTCATATCATGAGAGGGCTTCTTACGGAGGTAGAAGTATTCGTGAGCATGCTTTCTCTGTTATGTTTGTTTTTTTGTTTTTTTTTTCTTTTTCCTGACGGCACAACAGAGAGCTGGGTGAACTGTGTATTTCACCATGACCTTTATAGAACTGCTGATCTTGCACTGTTTAACGGCCAGGTTTTATTCTTGTATGAGCTTATATCTTTTACTGGCCTTTTAATACAGGCTTAGCAGCTGCTGGAGAAGTAACTGTTTTTTTCTTTTGGAAGAACTTCAGAAAGTTTTTTGCAGTATAGAGATAAACTGTTCAGAGTTTTTTGTTTTCTTTTTTATGTTGTAGTAATTTTTTTAGTTACATTCAGCAACACTGCTCTAATTTTTCTAATGTGACTTTTTACTGATGCTCATCTAATGTATACTACAGTTAGTGGTGTGTATATTATAACTTACTTTTGGGTCATCATGCACCTATCCAATACAGAAGTCATAGCACTTTTTTTCTTAGGAAATGTCTATTGTATAGTTCTATAGACTGTGAGATTTGAAACTTTTTGAAATATGCAATGCAAGGAATATTCAGTGAGCACAGGCAACAGACTGGTGTTTACTGATAAGTTAACTATTAAGATTACTTTGTATCAACTTATACCTGAGATTTGATAAATGCATTTTTTTGTATTTTTTTTCCTCTTCTACAGACTTGTTGCATTTTTTAAAAAAAATTTATGCGGTTTTTGTAGAATAACTATTATGGGAGAAAATGAGGAACTATTTAGAATAAAATATGTAAAGACTTTTCCTTTCAGATTGACTGACAGTAGCATCATGAAATCTCTTAGAAATCGTTGTGGCTTGTTTATTTTGTGAAGGTGCTTTCAGTTTCAAGACTAGTGTTCTTTTCCAAAAGCAGAAATGTCCTTTAAGAGGTAGGGGAAGATCTCAAAATACCAACAGCTTTTTGTTTTACGAGTGTCTACGCTGTGGCTTTTTGAAGTGATCTTATGCTAAACTTAGAGTAATGTAAATATTATTATATTTCCTTCGTGTGATACTCTAAAATTCTGACTTAATTGATGTTCAGTGGCATTTAAATTTCAGTTTATGTAAATCTGTCCTTTTATTTGAGAGTGATGTCAGCCTGAAGTCTTGGTTTTGTTTCCATGTTTTTGTGCGTGATGACAGTGATGACTTGAATTGTGTTTCTTGAAAGCTGAAGTGACTGCACTTTTTTGTGGTTGTAGCAGTGTAATACAGTGTGTGTATATTATTAATACTTTATGTTATAAAGATAATGAGAGATAAAAAATAAAGTATATACAGTGTGAATATTGTGGTGATTTTTCACTACTTAACAGGCTGTTGAGCTTCCAGTACAGAGAAGCACGTTTCGTGATAATTTTATTTTTATGAATTGAAGCAAAAAGTTTAAGAACCGCACAATTCCTTCTGAATATCCTACATACTTCATTGAAGCCTGTGTAACGTGTGTTGCCACTTTAACCTCCAAAGTGTTGCATCATCAGATCTGCTCTTTACAGGGATGAGCCAAGAGGAAGGTGTCTTACTTGGGCACCTGTCTCTCAGGAGAAGTAGACTTTAGTTTTATAGACAGTTTGTCATCACTTAGTTGCAATAAGATTAGTCAAAAATGTGTATATAGGATCTTTCTGAAATGCTTATCTTGTGTGTAGAAATTTAGAGAAATGTGTATTACAAGCCCCTTTGAATTGTGTGAAATTACGTGCTTGTCTTCTAAATAGCATCCAGTGCTGGCTTAGAGAGCAGCCTGAGAAAACTGGAGTTGAATAATCCTGTAAACTAAATGAGATCTTTCAAGTAAAAAAAAATGTTAGTGTAACCAATCCCCTTAGTAGTTGCAGGTTAAGTGTGTACCTGAATTTATAAAATAATATTTGTGTATGCTGAGTCTTCTTTGGAAGGTCTTGCCCTTTTGGAAGCTCAAAAAGGCAGTAAGTTTTAGTTAGCGAAATACAGAATAAATAGGGTCTCATCTTCTGATGTTGTCTGCTGTTTTCCCTTATGGCCATCTCCTGGTGGGACTGATGCGTGCAAGAAATAGGGAATGTATGATGCTCAGGTTTAGGAGCTGTAGAAAGTGTGGGGATAAAGATGTGTTTTATGTACAAGGTCACACAGTCTGCTGCTTTCTTCAAGAGGTAATGATAAGCTGTGACAGTTCTGTAATGACATTTGAGTCTAGTGTTCAGAGAAAAGGAGATGTGTTGCCTTGAGAAGGCAAGCTCTTGGAATTTGATGAGATGGGTGAGAAGAATTGCAGGACCCTTGGTAAAACGGGGGAGGAAAAGCTGGCATGTTATGCTCATCTTAGAAGGCAAAACAAGCAATTCCTTCAGTCGGTTAATGCAGTTAGAATGATGTGCTGTTTGTCAAGGTCACCTTGCACATGGAGTGATACTGTTCTGGCAATGAAAAGGAAGCAAACCTTTTTTGCAAGGCTCTTTCTATTTAAGTATGAGGAGAGCAACAGGCAAGCAAAGCTTAGGCTACCTGTTTTGTTAGTATACATCAAATGGTACACAAAGCATCTGTTCGCCCTCTGAAGATAACCATTAAAAAGACTTCAGTTTTGGTTTGTAGTTTTCTTCTCTTTTTTCACTGTTGCAACTCCATTGCTGTCTATTTAGTATAAATGAGCTGTCACAGTTTTTTATCATGTTTTCTGACTGGCTTGGAGCAAATTGAGACAAATGCGGTAACAGCACCATTGCTCAGCTGTGGCTGTGCTGCAGCTCTTCGTAATGCTGCCGTCCGTGTGGCTTTCCCATTGCTGGCACCGTGAGAGAAATTTGGCCGCACAGATAAGCTCCAGGGCAGCTGATCGCTTTACCTCTTAGTATCGCTAACCAAATGCAAGTCTCGTTTAAATCTAAATAGCAAATACACAGTAGAGGCAGCGCTTGTGGCTGTGGGTTTTTCCCCCACTGATGCTTGTCTTTTCTTCGACGTTCTGCTGAGATAGCTTTTTCCTACAATAAAAACTGTTTTCATTATGCTCATTTCTTTCATTCCAGCATTCCTGTTGGTTCGTTAGTTGATCATCAGGAGCCTGAGGGTTTGTTCAAGGGGAAAAAATAAAACCAAAATATATTTCTGGTAGAAGCAGCATCAGTGGTTTTTGGTTTTGTTTTTTTTTGGGGGGGGGAAGTGTTCAGATACAGTATAGCATTTCTTAGTATTGCATATAAATGCAAGGAATCTTTATCTTCATAACTAAATAAGCATGAGCGGTGTCTTTTTTTGTTAGGTTGGTTTGGGGTTTTTTTGAGGGGGGTTTAAATCAGACCCTTGAACTTGTTCCTGGAAACTAGTAACATTAAGGAAAATGCGGTTGGGGCTTTTCACTTAAGGCCTGGAGTTCAAGAAAGTATATGGAGTTTTTTAAAGGTGCTATTTTCTTAGTGAATGTTTTGCTGTGCCTAAATTAAATGTGTTGTAATGAAAACTCAATCTAATGGTTACTGTGCATTTGGCATTCAGGTGGATTTGCGTAGTATTTTAGGGTGGTAGTTCTCTTGCGGTCAGATTATTGTCAGTTTTCTCCATGCATGTTGAGGCAGATCATGTTATTGAGTATGTTTTCATTCTCACCCTGTTTGCAGTCAAGAATTACCGTAACTGTTGTTCAGCAGGATGTTTTCTGCTGTGGCCAAGTAAAGAACAGCTACTCCTGCAGCCTCTTTAGGCACTGATGCAAGTGTACCTTAAGATTCCATTTTAAAGTTTGGGGAAAGTATAAATATTTGCATTCAGGAATGAAGCACTTGTGCTCAGGAACTACAACAGTTGGTTGATTTCTTGCAAGTATAATCTCTTTCACTGCTCAGCACTGGCTTGCAAAAACTCTGATACGATATTCCTTTGGAGTTCAAACATTTGGTACCAGCCAAGTTCTAGGATGGTGTTAAGTCTTAATAAGAATGAATTTAGGGGTTCATAAATCTGATGCATACTCAAAATATTTTTAGCAAGTAACAGTGAAAGATGCTTCTTTTCTAACAAGCGTATTTTCAATGTAAAACAGATTTCAGGATTTTTCTGCAGGATTAAGATATTTCCTAATCATTCAGTCTTGTCATACCGAGACAGAAACACCCTGCAGTGTTATTTTGGAAGGTTTTCAGACTCGAGACTCTTGATGAATTTGGTTTCGTGAAAATTTTGCACTCATATCTGTTTTTTTTAACAGCTGTCATGGAGGAGATGGTGGAGGATGACATCTGTATTTTGAACCATGAAAAAGCAGACAACGGTCATAAGAGAGATGGGGAGATTCCTGTTTCATCTTACAGTGGAGATGAGTCTGTTGCCTCACACTTCGCACTTGTCACTGCATATGAAGATATCAAGAAACGACTAAAGGAGACGGAGAAGGAGAACTCCTTCTTAAAAAAAAGAGTGAGAATTCTAGAAGAGAAGGTAAGAAAAAAAGCCGATTTACCAGGTTCTGGTAGCAGCTACTTTTTTTGCTCCTAGCTGGATGGCGGAGCAGATGGTTAAGTATTTAAAATATGTACTTCAAATAATTTCCAAGTTTAAAAGTTTTGAGAAAATGTTTTATTTAATTGAAACACAGTTTGTTCCTCTGGTAGTTTGGTTACATCATACTGGGATTTGTGATGCTTGCTGGGCACGTATGTGATGATGCAGTGCAGTAGTGCCCTGCAAAGACACTGGCTTTGATTGAAAAAGACGTGTAGTTGCATTGGATCGTTATTATGGCGTTGATTAACGTGGGCACATGAGACTTAGTATTGTTGAGTAGTGAGGTGTCAAGTGTATAAGCTGTCAGAATCCAGGGACTGTCTATCAGAAGAATCTCTTGTGCTCGGCATACTGAAATGGTAAGGAAAAATTGGTTGTTAAGAATAGCTGGTTAGGTCTAGCTAATGGCAGTCTCAAACATGAAATACAAAGTTACAGCGCTTAACATAAAGGTGTTGGCTGGCTATTTTTGATGTAGTGATTCTAAAACAGAGGAATCTAGGAATTTGTTTTATATGTAGTTTCTCATGGTCTTAGTCTAACGAAGTTCATTCAAGCTAAAAATTGACCATGGCGCACACTTTTCTCCCTGAGTAAAGAATACTATTGTTAAACGTATATCCATCATTCAGCAGTGAGTGTCTGTGTACTGCTGAACGTCTTGACTTTGATTGCGTTATTACTAATATGAGATGGAAAGATAGATCCTAGCATTAGAGCTGAGATGTTTATTAGGACTCGGTCCTAAATATGTGCTACGGACTCTTAGAAGCGTACAAAGCATGTATTATTTTGTGGCATTAGAGTGAAGAGCTTGGTACAATTTTGACACACTTATTTGGGAATTCTTGGTGACTAGTTTGGCAGGATTGACTTTCTGTCAAAACGCAAAACTTTCTCAGCACTTTCTTTATAGAAGGTCCTGTGGGGGTGATGGGGATAGGAGTAGAGCTCTAGACTGAATATTCTCTGAACCATGCCGAGTGTAACATCTTTTACAATAAACAGGACTTGGGCTTGCCAGTCCTTTTTTGTCTTGTGTCTCTTAGTTTGGCCTGGTTTGTATTAAGTATCTTGAACGTGATACTTTGCTATCCGTAGAGAAAACTTTTGTTTTAGTACCTGAGTACCATAAAAATGTTTCTATGAGAGATCGGCATTGAGAAGGCTTAGACTGTTAAGTAACAGAACTTTCAGTCTTTGTTAATGGCTAGTATACCTGTATGGTAAAAAAAAAATACATGGGGAGTTACCCCTCTTGAGTTTTAAATTTCAAAGTGTATGGAAACTTCCAGAAAGTTTGGTTCTGTCTGAATGGCTTTATTTGTGGGAGGAAAATGTAAAGGACGAAACTTAAAATGAGTAGTGCACATACTTTGAGGGTCAATACAAAAAGCAAGGGGCAGACGCTTCCTATCTTTATGGGTTGCTTTCCCATACTTTCTTTTGAGCAAACACCTAAAAGGAGATACTTAAGGTAGATACATAACTGTCACCTCTTTGATTTTTATAATTTTTTTGTGTGTGGCTCTTAATTTTTAAAAAACCATAAATAGGTCTGTTGCAAATATCTACAGTAGGTACACTGAATGTGTTTAAATGCCTCAATAATTTAAAGCAAGTGTGCAGGATAAACAACGAAAAGGATAATGCAATCCTTTATCAAAACAAGAACTTTCTATGTGAACAGATGTAGGCTGATGTAAGACTTCTCTTCATGCTGTCTTATTGAAAATACTGATTATCATAGAATTGTATCATAGAACATATTTTAACTTTGTTCCCCTCTTTCTGACAATCTAGTTGGTAGTGCTTATTCCCTCTTGCTTGTCTTCTGTCTTGGCAGGTAATGAGATAATGGTGACCTGGAATTTCATAGTTACTTGCAAAATAATTCTGCTTTGGCTTTTCTTACATAAATATACTGAAAAACAATCTTTGTTTAAATTATGAGTCATTAAAAAACTTATGTTCAGTTTCTTCTGAATTTTCTGTGTGTTGTGTCCTTGTATGCTTAAAACTCTTTTTCCAAAAAGCAGTTTGTACGTCTTCAGAGCCTGGAAAAAATACATTTAAGGGATTGTCAGTGTGAGTAATCATGACTTGTGGATGTTTTTTAAATACTCATAGAAGTAAACTAGTGAGCCTTAAGTATGGTTAGAGATAGCAGAATTTGTAGATGACCTTTGTTGCACTTCGGTAAAAAATTTTGGTCCATATCAATGTATTTGGTTAATTTATTTTCTAAACTTAAAAAAAAAAAAAAAAAGTGCTGTTAGTTTAATGTTGCAGGCTGTACTATTGCACTTTTTAAATTTTGCAGTTCTCAATGTAACATAAAAAACTTGCTTATTTCTCATCTCTGTTAAACTTTCAGCTGCTTGGCTCCCGACTGGAAGAGGAATGCAGTTCAGTTGGACGTGAACAAGTAAATAAGGCATACCAAGCCTACCGAGAGGCATGCATTGACCGAGATAATCTGAAAAGCAAACTGGATAAAGTGGTATGCCTTTTTATGTAGTGACTTAAATGCATGTTATGTAAATACTGCATAGTTAGTAAATATTTACTGTAGGATGAATTTTATTTGCTGAAGATCTGTGGTGCTTGTTTTATCACTCCTTTAGGTTTTTAAAGTACATGACCATACTTCATGTAGGAATAATAATTTTAAGTATCTAAATTTTATTACTGGGCTAGACTAATACTAATAAAAATCAAAGCAATATTTTTCTTGTTTTGTTTTGTTTTTTTTAAAAAGTTGAATTGTCAGACATGATAGAAAAAAGCTTCACAAATGGATTTGGGTTTTTCTCCCCCCTGAAAATAGGTGAAAGAAAGTGCGGAATCCTTGAAAACCTTGAATGAACAGTTGCAGTCTAAAGAAGTAGAGCTTTTGCAGCTAAGAACTGAAGTGGAAACTCAACAAGGTATGCATTTGGTTACTTCATCTTAATGTATGTTGGCTAGTCTTAGTGGTTATATTATGATCTCAGGGCATGAAGAGGTTTAACCCTGTAGAGTGGCTAGGTAGGAGGGGCATATACTGCAGTGAGGTACTTCGAGCTTGTGTGTGTGATCATTCTTTTAAACGGTGATGTGCGTGTTAGGTTATTGTAGGCAAGGAGAACCATGGTAAAGATCTGAGGCTGTTGTGGTCTTCCACTGTAGATTATTTAATAATATGAGAAATGTGCACAATATGACAGTTTAATAGGCTAGTCATGTAAATCTCTGGACCTCACCACCTTTTCCTCAGTGTGGGGCAGGTGCGTACCATTTCAAGTGTCAAACGCTACCCAGTCGATACCATTTCCTCTGGTACCTGCAGATGAGCCAGTATATTGCTTTGTCTCACTGTTGGGATATGACAGGTACAAGAGGATGTTGTATAGCAATAGCTGCAGTTGACAGCAGTTGCTTAAAGGGCTGGGAGATGAGGAAAGGTAGATGTTTGTAGAGAGCCTGGTGGAAAGAGGAAGGAGAAACCCACAGTGTGCCCCAGCAATTTGAAAAGCCTAAATTAAGCTTCCATTACGGCTGTTGTAAAGAGTTCTATGTAAATGATAGGTACACGAAATAAAACACTGTGGAAGAAAAAACCCAATCTTTATTAATATAGTAACAAGAAAATGCTATCTGTGTAAAGTTACAGCTATGGACTGGACTTCAGATTCTGCACAAATGCAGTCATTTGAAGGGTACTTGTAAGTATTGCTGTGCTTGAACTGGATTATGTTCCAAGAGGATCTCAAGCATATAATGCAGTACTTCAGCTGCAGAAGTTTTTAAACCTAGAAGAACAAACCACATGTAGGAGTAGTATCATTGCTGAGGAACTCATGGTTTAAGGAGAAGTGCAGAGTTTATAGGGAGAACTTTGAAAATGTGGTGATTTCAAGCCTTGTTTAGTAATCAGTTGTACTCATAAGTGGACTCAAAGTACCTTATTAAGAAAAATCAGTGTAGCCTGAGCTACAGTTTAAACTGTTAAATCTGGAAGTGAGTGTACCATGCAGTTGAAAACTTAGAAGTTTTCCTCCTGCCATGTGCTTTCTTTTCTTGCTGTTTAACTGGTGTCCTACTACTGTTTTGATGCTGAAATTTTCTTAGGTTGCTTCTTACTACCCACCGTGTGAATTTGTTCTGTTTAATAAGAAGACATATAACTTATAGGCTTTACCCTTTTGTTTTGATTGTGTCTTTTCTTGTTCTGTTTGGAACTTCTTGATATTAAACTTCATTAAAACTTGTGTTAAATTATGTAACGATATAAATCTGAGGGGGAAGAGGCTCATGTTTTCAAAGCATGTAAGAAGTATGCAAGTTGGTGTAGATATCATGCATGTTTGCCATTGACTGATTTTTGTATTTCCAGTGCCTTTTAATGCTGTTACTTCCTTTTTCTTTATGTAAAATCTCCAGTGTATTCCTGGAAAGTAGGTCTCTGTACTTTAAACTCAGTAAATAGACGACTACTCTGCCAACAACTTTACCACTGTTACTGTTTCTCTGTTGTCATAGACTGCAGTTTCTACAGAACGTACAGGATAATGTTTTTGAAGAGCATGGGCTGGTTGAAGTGAAACCTTACATATTGAGTTACGTTCCTCAAACTGAGATTGAAATCTGATTGTCTTGCTTGTCTGCTGTATAGTGATGAAAAATCTGAATTGTACTCAGTCCAGCTGGGAAATAGAGAAGCTGAGCAGCGACCTGAAAGTGCATAGTCTGGAACAGGATCTAGAAAAGCTCAAGCAAGAGTGCAACAGTCTCAGACAAGAGTTGCAAAAATCCAAGCAGAAGGTACCTTTATTTTTAAGGAATTTTTGTATTAATAGATTATTTTAAATCCCACGTTCAAGCAAAGTAAAGGGTAAACAAAGAGAGATAAAGTATATAATTGAGTGAAAGATGAACATCTTAGTAAAATTAACCTTAAATATTCTCATTGGCTGTCTTGTTTATTGGAAATAGTAACAGACTCCCCAGGGAAGTGGTCATGGCATCAAGCCTGTCAGAGTTCAAGGAGCGTCTGAACAATGCGCTTAGTCATAAGGTTTAGTTTCAGGTAGTCCTGTGAGGAGCAGGAAGTTGAACTCAATGATCCTTATGGGTCCCTTCCAACTCAAGATACTGTGTGATTCTACATAGGTGAGATTGCCAAGCCATTGCCCATTTAACAACAGAAAAGAAAGCTTTATGATTTCTTACTAGTAGCCATTCACATCAAAGTGGTTTAGGTTGGTACTTGTTTTGGCTGGACTACTTAGAAACTTTGGGCAAAACGTGGTCTCTCCTTTTATTTTCCTTCTGTCGCTTCTTTAAATAACAGTGGAATGCTTAGGTTAAAAGATGTCATGAACTTTAATGAGTTCTAGCACTTTTCTTCAGGGCACTTGCCTGAAGCTTGTCAGGAGGGTACCTCTTCTGGTGCCCATCCCTGCCATTTGCGGGGCAAGGGTGTGTTTTGAGGGACTTGCTGCGTAATGCAGATGTTGTTAGGATCTCAAAAAGAAAATTAAGATAGCTTAACAGTAATTAAATGCATTAAGTTTATTTAAAAAAATAATTTGTCTAGTGCATGCTTACTACTTCACATCTTACCTTTGAAGGGTACAGTGGCAGACTCTAGGACTCTGCAGTCACTGAAGTTACACAGTAGTTTTAAAAGATTTAAATGTGATTGTTTGAAGAGGCAGAGTATTTTAGGTTCTTTATGGTCATTAATAATTCTGATTATGTAGTCTTGATTCCCACAGTATTTGAGTGAGTCAATAGTCAGGGTATGTAAGACTCACAGAGAGAATTCATCATCTATGGCCATCATCCTGCCTGCAAACAGGATTTGGTTTAATTTGGGACTGTTTCTTTGGCACATTTTCTTATGGGGACGTTTACATTACTACAGGAATGTACTTTTGACGCAAGTCTCCTAATCACTCCAGAGCAGTCTGGAGTATGGGGACTGGATTCTTTTTGGATTAAACTAAGATGCACCCCAACCTCTCCTGGGCATTCAGGACCAGGCTAGAGCTGGCCTGAAGTCATGTCCTCCTCTCCCGCTGCCCTCAGAGTGTACGTATTTGGGGTGCTGGGTTCTCAGCACCGAGTGTGTCTCCACAGACCTGCTGCTGTCATGCCACACTCCTAGCTTGCAGGGACAGGCTTAGGTGCATCGATTGTCTTGTCTCAGGTTTCCCCTGTGTTTTTCCCACTGGGGGGGGATAAAGCTCATCACCTGGGAGGCATGTGAGGGGCTTTAACTTCCTGTGCTGTCCATGGTTGTTCTCACTTGTGTCTGGAATTAATTTGTGGAAATAAATCTGTACTGAAACAGTTTAATTTAAAGATCTTTATATACTGGGGCAGGGAAAGAACAAGAGAAAACTGATTACTGTTTTTTTTTAATAGAAGTCAAAAGCCTTTTTTTAATTTTGCTTTTCAAAGAATCACAAATTCTGAGACCTCAGTTCTTATAAAAAAAGAGAGAAGAGGGAGCGTATGGTGGTGGCTGAGCAATGCTTTCGTAGAAGTGGGTAATTTAAGCATTTTAAAGTAGAAATTCTTAGTAGAAGTCTCTATGGCCATTTTGGAAACCACTGCAGCCAGCACAAATGAAGAGTACTTTGATTCTGAATTTTAATATTAGCGAACTTGTAGTTTCAGTGCAGTATTTTCAGATAGAAGATCTGCCACCATATGTTCATTCCTTCTTTATCTCCCCCTCAATCTCTTATGCAGGACCAGGCTCCAGATGGAAATCCATTAAAGGGAGACCTCTTTCAAAGGCAAGACATCCAGAGGTATGAAAATCAAGTGGCTTTCATGTTTTATTTTTAGTTTACTAAGGGACAGTTATTTGAACAAGTAAATATTCTTTCAGTCTGTTCAAATGTGTTATTTCAAATTACATAATCTAATTTCAAGTCTAGGTACTGATTTAGCAAGATCATTGTAAATTTTTTTTCTTTGTTATCTTGCTAGTCCAGGATGATGATAAAACATTTACATCTTCAGATTGTTGTACAGAAAATGAAAGTTAAATTATCTTGGATTTAAAAATCATCTTTTTCATAATTAGTTGACTTGAGGAGGTGGTAGATAAATTCCCAAGTCTCATCCCAGCTATAGAATATCTTCACTCTGCATATGGGAAGGTTTCTGTATTTGCATAGGCGATGGCTTCAAATCTCTTGCTTAGTCTTGGAACGTACATTCTTACTTAGCACAGGGCAATAATATTTCTGCTACAAGACATTTTAAAGGATTTTTTTAATATTGAGAGGCCATTGTGTGACCTATGCAAAAAGAAATAGCAATTTTCCAGACAAACATATCAGAAAGCATTTTTTCTCATTTTGCATCCATTCAAATAATAATTGTGCTTATGATGTAAACTCCTGTATTATCCTGTCTTGAGTATGTGTGCTGTATTAGAAAGTATATATTTCCTTTAATTCTTTATGCAAAATATGATTCATGAATGCCTGAAAATTCCCAGTGCTCTGTCTTGCAGAAATGAAATACTAAGAGCACCTCTTATGCTCAGTTATGCCTATTTGTGTACTTACACGATTTTCCACAAGAGGGAAGAGTGGTCCTTCGTAATGAGAGGTTGTTTAAGGCAATACCTTACTGCTCACTTGGCTGTTCAGGAGATGGGAAAGGAAGTCAGTCACTGAAAGAGAACAGCACAGATACTTCTTCTCAATATGTTCTCTGGTGTAACGATGATAATATTATACGCACTGTACACAAATTACACTTTCACCTTTCACCTTGACTGGATAGCTAGCTAGCTAACACTTTTTCTTGTGGTTTCTGCTGGAGCTTCGTAGTCAGTCTTACACGCCTGATAAAAGGTGTTATATCAAGGTAAAGCAGTTACCGCTTTGATCTTCCAGAGCAGATTTATGCTGCAAAGTGACGTTCAGGTGGCAACCATCTGAATTAGCATATGTACAGTATAGTGTTTATTGTAATATGACAGAAATAATGACTGTGCAATGTGTACTGAATGTGCAAGCCTAGCCAAAAACAGGTGGGAAAACCACTCAAACCCTCCTATGCGAAACATTTGGTGTAGCAAGCAGTCCTGCTGTTTATGGGAGACGGAGGCATTTGCAGTTAGTTAACTTTTTGGGAAGTAATTATTTCGCATTTGTCAGCAGCCTGCAGTCTGACTTTTAAACTCTTGGTTTGCAAATCTACTTTGCTGTATGTTTGGATAGGCTATCATATTCAAGGCTTACATTGCACGTTAGAAGGCAGTATAGGATAAACTTCCAAGCACATGGAATCCTTGGTTTTCAGTTGCACATTCCTTGAAAATTAGGCTTTGCAATGGGATTCTAGGTCAGTATCCACAAAACCATTTAAAATGTTATGTGTGATTTAAGTGGAATTCTGGTACGTGCATCCCTTTGCAAGATGCTTTTTAAAAGCACTAAATGCACGTTACAAAATTTATCTAAGTGCTTTCCTTCTGGTTGGTGGCAGACACCAACCTGTTCTTACATTTTCCACTTCTATATATAAATTTATTTAGATATTGGACATACTGGAGTTCTGTTTTGATATAACTAAAGTTTGATCGTATTTTTGAGACAAAAAACACGTGAATAAATGAAATGTGGTTGCCACATCAACTGAATTTTAAAATTGTCATCTCTTAAAAGTTCAGAGCACCAAATGGATTCTGCAGTAAAAAGGCCACCAGTTTAGCTGAACTTCTTGAAATACCAGTTCTGAACATTTTAACTTTGTCTGCCAGAATTGCCAATACCTAGTACATTACCTGTTAAATGATCAGCTTTCTCTGTTCTTTAACAGAGTTTTTGCATCTGAACTTTTGTATTCTGGTGAAATACTTCTGTGTATGGAAGAAAGTTTAATTTCTTTGTTTGAAGGGAACTCTTTCAGCATTAACTTGCAGAACAGAATAATAGCTGCTTCTCAGAGTGCTTTTGAACACGTTCATGTCTGATAAATTTCATGCAGGAGCGATCCTAAATTGATATTTTGGAGTGATAGAAACCTGTATATATGCATGTTTGAAAATATAGTTCTTATATAGCTTAATGGTTCTTAGTAATCTCAACAATAGTTGGAGGTACTGAACTGTTTTCAAATAAACATCTTTTAGCTGAATACAGTGAAGAAGAAAGAAATATTCTGAAAACTCTCATCCATGATACTTGTCCTCAATAAATGTGTGTTTTGGTAAAATACTAAGTATTAAAAAAAAAACCAAAACACATTAAATCATTGTTTCGTGTTTAAGTTGAAGTAACTGTATCCTTATGTGTTTGAACACCAAGTTAATTATTATTCAACATAAATGTGGAATTCAGTGAGCCTTTGCTCAAAATTGTACCAAGAAACATATGGTGATGCTGACTTTTGTGATTTTTTTTTTTTTTTTTTTTTTTTTTTTTTTTTTTTTT
>Ga0065711_1037807_pt1 | contig 19436 bp, 17 predicted proteins | sample Hoacrofraction12_FD_59098 | JGI IMG/M metagenome (GOLD analysis project Ga0065711, IMG submission 59098) | Hoatzin crop microbial communities from Cojedes, Venezuela - Epithelial fraction 12 v2 (version 2) | ecosystem: Host-associated > Birds > Digestive system > Esophagus > Crop | place...
GAAAGGGAAAAGGAGGGAAAGGGAAAAGGAGGGAAAGGGAAAAGGAGGGAAAGGGAAAAGGAGGGAAAGGGAAAAGGAGGGAAAGGGAAAGGAGGGACATGTGCCAGAGGGTTATCAGCAGATTTATCTCTATTTAGAATTGGAAGCAACCGAAAAATGCACTGAGCTCAGCATAACAGGCCAGAAATGAAGTAAAAAGCAAAACCAGATGAGTGACTGGGGAGTTGACTCCTCTCTTCCCTTTGAAAAGCGAAGCCGGTCATTTGAGAGAAGACAGTTTTACCCACAATCTCAGCAAAGGGTTTTAGGAATTGCCCTAATCGGGACATAATCCAAGTATTACATGGTATCAGACTGGGAAGCAGTAGAGGGGAATCTTCCCCTGACCCTTCAAAGATGGTCCAGAAACACCCCCAGAAAAGGTGGAGCCGCCACACACCGTGGGTGACACATCCTGGCTTGGGGGTCTGTCACCTAGCCAGCTGGCAGAGGGCACCTGGGGAGCCGCACCCTGCTGGGGATCTACCCCGTGAGCGGCACCCACCACCTTCCCCACCCTGTGCTGAGCCAGGAGCAAGGGTCCCCCTTCACACAGCCGGGAAACCGAGGCAGCCGCGTCTGGCAGCAGAGGCGAGCGCTATGGGACAGCCGGCTGGGAAGCACTGAGCAAGGGATGAGAGGAGCCCACGGTCCGCCACTGCCTCCCCAGGAAGGAAACCTCCAGCCCTGCCTTCCCCTGTGTGACCTTCTCAGGCTCAGCCTGGAATATCTGCAAGGTTTTGGGCAAACTCTTGTGCTCGGGTTTTCCAGGAACCGCAGCCCCCTGGCTGAACACAGTGCATAATTGCAGACTAAACTGCTGTAATTAGAAGGATCAGGCCCGATGCTGGAAAGTCATCCTTGCTGAGATGACACCTGGAAAGGGATCCACGTGGGTGGATTCCATCCTGTCCCGATGCTGGATGCTCTAATCCTGCTTCCCGCAGCTGCTTAGCAGCTCCCACAGCTTGCTGCACCGACCATGCGTCAGCCATTACACACCCTCACGCTCGGGTGTCGTAGGTGAAGAACAACCAGGAGATAAAACAAAGAGGCCATTTTCTCCTCAAGAGGTGCCATCTCAGCCCCTACCATGATCCTGGCTTGCAGCACATGCCAACGAGCAACTGCAATCGGACCATTCGGTGTTGAGAAGCCCTGACCTGTGGGGTCACGGGAGAAGCCTGTCTGTCACAGGCACTTCAAGGAGATGCAAGTGTGAGCTCAAAACCACACAGAAAGGTGCAGAAATGAAACAGTTTTTCCCAAAGCTCCTAACCTTTTAAGCAGATCCGATCGTTCACATCGCGACTCAGGGCTTCTGAGCACTCAGGTTTAGTTGTTCAGTGATGCTAACACCATCCTGGTGCACACACAGCCAGGCTCCACCATCATCTCCATATCCCACAGAAGGGGTACATACAGCACCCAGGGCCAGGCCACCTCCAAACCAAACACAGCATCACCTTGGGTCAGTGTCCGATGCAAGTAGCTGTGTGCTTCTGGCATATAAAGAGGGCTGAGACCTGCTGGCACCACACATCGAATGATGATGCTCAGCTGGAAAAGCAATGCTAGGATTGCCTGGGGATGCACAGGGAAGAGGTGACTGTCCCATCATGCTGGGTTTCAAACTTACCCAGAGCTAATGGAGATGGGAACCCCAAAGCTCCCAGCAAGACCAGCTTAATCGCCCCCTGACCCCTTGCTCAGAGATCTACTTGCAAGACTTTACACCCAACACTTGTGCACACAGCGAACCGTCACATTTTACCAACACCAATGCACCCACCTCAACAGCCAACATTCCCCACAATAAGGACAACACACACCCCAAATTAAAATGATCGCAGCCTTCAGCAGCCTCTCTCTCTGAGGAGCAACTGCCATTACTTATTAACTTGCTTCCTCACGATAAACAAGAAATTTATTAAAATGTGAAATAGATGGGGAGTACACGGGGCAGCAGAGGGACAGGAGGTTGTCACTTCTCTTTAAAAAAATAAATACTTCTACACTGGATTACACTTTCCACTTGCTGTTTCCCCTAGGAGCCAATTTCCACACTGTACATTTTCTCCACAGGAGATGGAAACCCCACAGGCTGCTACGGCAGGTCAAGGGCTTGGCTGTGTTCGAGCGGAGGAAGCACCAAACTTGGGACCCTAGCAGGTGAAATGTAAATAAAAATAGAAATTTAGAAATAAAAGTTAAGTGCATCTTAGTGATGAACATGTCTGAAAACGCGGTCTACAGTCTGCTCTCATGGATCCTGACCCTGACGTCCTGCAGAGGAGTTGTATTCTTTTAATCTCAATTCAGTTCCTTGTTTAGAGAAGCCACTCTGTTACACCTAGAGACCAACTCATCACAGAGAGACCAACACTTCTCAGAAGAGCTGAAAGCAGAGTCTCACTCCATCCAGCCTACAAGCAGGTGACACTCACAGGTGGAACTGGAGGCATGAAATGCTTCAGCAAAGTTTCTCGCATCATCTACAGTGAGGAGCAATGGTTGGAAGGACGACGAGGAGCAGAGTTCCCATCATGCTCATGACGTGCACTTGCAAAGGCAAAATGTCATCTGCGGATCTTCCACCCATGCAACAGCTACTCCAACAGCCTTCCTTTCATACACCCTGCCTTGTTTCTCCAGTCATAAGAAAAGAATTAAAAATGGCTGCTGCCAGCACAACGTGAATTCTCAATCGCACTGGTACACTGGGCCAAAGCAGAAGCAAACTACATCCCCAGTATACTCAGCATTTGTGGAAGCAGGAGTGTGTGGGAGATAAGAGGAAAAGAAAATGCAGAGCAGATACTCAGGACACCTAACATACAAGCAGCGAGTTTGCAGTCCCGGCTGCCTTCAGTCCTTGTGGTTTACTAAAAATCAACCTGATTTTTAAGTGAGCAATGCTGAGCAACAGCACTGAGGAAACCTCTGGGACAGCCGCTACCACTCTGCCCTGTGGGACCTCTAGGATGCCACAAAGCCCTTATCCCTCAGCCTCCCCCTTAACTTAGGTATGAAAACCCACGTTAGCATCCTCACCATCTCCACTCATGTAACTGGTAAGAAGTGAAGCTTGGAGAGCTCTGTGCCACCAAGAGATGTTGCTGGACTTCGGCAATGGGTATGAAGTGTGTTGGGGGAAGACGCCACCAGACCCATAGTCTGAGTAAACTAAACTAAAAAGAAATGTAACGCAAACCCATTGCTACATCTATCCCATCGCAGGCTCTGTTAAGCTCAGCCAGCCTTAACTGTTGTCCCCTTCTCCTGCTGTCCCCTGGACCACGCCAGCCCCGGGGGCTGTCCCAGGCACACCTTTGCAATCCCCACGCCAAGCACTTGGGAAATGCTATCCCAGCTCAATGCCTCCAGAAGATGCGATGACCGAAGGGTCACCAGTTGACACTTCCAAGCTGTCCTGCAGCAAGTCAACAGCTGAAAGTGCGGCAGAGGCTGATGCAAGTGGCAAAGCCAATACCAGTCTGTCCAGCCTCCGGTCATCCTCCACCTCCCAGTCCATCGTTTGCCCAGCCTGCGTTCTGCTCCTTCGCACCTGGAGCGAGCTGTGGACATCACACCATCTCCAAGGCAGAGGCTGCTGAATTCACCTACTTCTACTGAAGACACCAATTAAAATCACCTCGAAATTTTCAGCCGCCTGCATCTGCGCCGACTGGATATTTAAGTTGACACTTTTGCACGTTTGCTTTGTCTGAAGCCAACAGATCAATCTGCCTCAAATACAGGAGATCTCTTTTTAACACTCCAAAGCTAACGAAGAAAATCCCCTCTGGTGAAAGGACAACACTGGATCAGAGAAGTTTTATCATCCCTCAACCATGCAAAGTTGGAAGCTCATCCCCTGTTTAATTCTAATACTCCGACTCTGTTAAACATTAACTGCATAAATAATCAAATACTGCACACGACAGAGCCACACTTCCAATCTGGGACCAATAACCCAGAGGGTAATGAAGGGTGTAGTCTTCTGGGCTGAAGGATTTCCAGCGCTCTCGAAAGAGCAGAACAAAGGCGGTCCCTTCCCCCTCCGCCGCCTTCAAAGCAAAAGCTTTGATTCGCTCGGCGAGACCACATCAAGCCAGAGCACAGGCATGCGAACGGTATGTATCTCATCACCCCCCTCCGCCCCACAGACACACGCGAAACCACCAGCCATTGTGTGGTCTCAGCTCCGTCAAACAGCCCGGGCTCCCCCCTTGAACACCCACCTCTCCCCTGTCCTGCCGGCTGGCAGCCCCCGAGCACCCTGTCCCCAGGCATCCCCCTCTCACCTCCACTCCGTGACACTGCAGGGGTGATGTGGTAGCAACCCACCCAGCCCACACCAGTCCCGTACAGGGTCCCTTCCAACCCCCCAGTGCTTCTCCAAGAGGAGCATTTTCCTGGCAAATGGCGCTTGGGTGAGGCAGGAGCTCCAGTTCTCCAAATGCCTGTGGTCTCCTGCCCGGCTCATGGGGGCCAGAGGCTCAACATTGCTGAAAACAACCCCGGCTTCCACTGCTTGTCATGAGGATCGCGACTGCCTGGCACCTCCGAAATTAAGCTCTTGCCCTCTTTGGGCTTTGCTTTCCCTGACTGCAAAGCTGGGATAATGTCCCCCTCACTGAGGTATTTGAGGGAGCAGGCTGAAGTTGTTTGACTCGTTCAGAAATGACTGGTGCATTTGAAAAATGCTGCGGAAAGACAGATCTATAAAGGAAAAAAGCCCGTTTGAAATAAGTTAAAAATGAAAAGCTGCATTAAAAATATATAAATCTGATGCTGACCATCCCCCTCTTCCAAGGTCAAGCTAAGGTAATTTTTTTTGAATATGTAATCATCTGATGTCCAGGACTTCCCTGGTTTAAACTGATGCTCTTTAATGCTGACTGAAAAGCTTCAAGTGATGTTTGACAATCAAAGCAGCAGGAGCCAAATGGAGAAACATTCGACCCGCAGCCCTGCCTATAACTGCACTTTCAGTACTTCTGAGCTGACTTCAGAAAATTAGTATTGGCTTTGCCAGAACCCAGGAGAGCAATTCTGCATTAATTATCGCTCTTGCTCTGCAGACAGACATACAAAAAAATAAGGACAATTGCAAGGCTTGTTCAGAACAGGGGATCCAGCGCCAGGGCTCAGCACAATCATCTTCTCCTTCAAGTGTTACTCAACCGTCAAGCTCCTGAAGAAAGCCCTTGACTGTACCTACGCTGCATGGTAAAGCATGGACTCACCACAGCCCATCCGATTTCTGTCCACATTGAGAAGTTTAGCTTCAGCACATGGCACCTGAGCTGTACAAAAAATGACCTGAGGTCAAGCATGGGATTTGTTGCCCAGTCCCTTGCTACACTGAGCACGAAGTCCCTCCGGAAGGGGCACAGAGTCTTCTGGGCCATTTGCTGGCACACCAGCCCCACTCCACGCTCTGCACCACCTCTGCTCCCGCAGACAGTCCATACAGACGTGAGGGCAAGTGTATCAGACCGAAGGGTGGGCCCACCGCCTGAGCACGGCATTCATAACAAGACTTGCATCTTTGAAGGAGTCAGCAGGACTCCTCCCCATCAGCTGCATGGACAAGAAAAGACCCATCTCCACCACCGACACTTAGCTGCATGGATGAGCGGTGCTGTGTATTGTCCATCGTGTCACCTGTATATTATTAATTAGACCAAAGCACTGCAGTCTGAAGTTGTACTGTGCTGGTACAGAGACCTGTTTCAGCAGTAAGTTCCCCTGCTTCCCCAGCAGGACCCTGATCTATCTCCTCCTCCTGCTGAATGAGGAGAGTGCAGCTGGGATGTACACGCAGAGGGAAGAGCTCTTGGTTTCGAGTGCAGCAGCCGTGGGGTGTCGCATCTTGGGGAAATCTTTTTTCTGGTCAGCCCGCTGTTCTCAGTTTGCTCCCCTCTGCACCTCCATGAAGCACACGCAGCCTGTAAAAGAGCGTAAGACAGCCCTTCGGGGTCCCCAGCCTACCACCACCGACTGGAGTAGGTCAGGCTTAAGCCCAGCTCTTTGCAGATACAGCCTGTCCCCTGTGCAGACATAGCCAGAGAGTGTAGAGAGCAAATGGGAACGGGAGAAGGATCCCAGATCCCTGCGACTTGGTCCCTTCAGAAAGCCACACTGGGAAGGGCTTAACCCTACTTTACAGCGCTCGCCAGCAGGTTACAGCAATTAATTCGGACATCAGGCAAATTTCTGCTGCAGCATCAAGGGAATGACCCTCCATGAGCGCTGGACACAAGCCTCTCCGTCCCTCCTGGCTCTCTCCCACGCTGACATGCTTCACAGGCAAACTGCCCGCACCAAGAACAAGCAGCCTGCTCCAGGGCTGATTCCCACTGCACCTCCCATCCTTATTTAAAATGGGAGATAACTGGTTTCCCTGTTGTACATGGTGCAATGCCAGCCCCGCTGAACAGGCTTAATCTAAAACACAACCTGCTGCCTTTCCGAGCCAAGGGGCAGATGTTCTCCCGGTCTACAAGGAGTAACTTCAGAAACCCTTAAGGCCAAGCTCTTGGTCTTTCTTTCTTCGACATAGCAAAGACAGAGTAAGCACCGCAAATCCCTGACAGCTGCTTCTTCTGGTGGCTCCTTCAGCGAGATGGAGCTGCTTACAGCCCTCCCCACCTCTGCAAGCAAAGTCTCCTAAGCAAGTGACACCAGACAGGCACATGGAGCTGTCAGGGACATTTCTGAAGGACAGCGGCCATTGACGAAAGTCACTGTTGAACAAATTTCCTATTGGAAATGTTAAATCTCGAGAATCAATTCCCTACACACTCAACCCGAAGGGAAAGATTGGTTTTAAGGTCAAACAAAAGAGGCAAATCCACCCAAACAACCATGTCCCAGTCTGTGGTGCCATGACTGCCAAACCCACCACAGCAGTGCAGTCCTCCAGTCTGTCCCATTGCTCTCCTTTCCTGTGGTAAATGCGCAGAGAACCCAGGAAAAGCAGAGAGGGCAGCCAAGGCTCCTTCTGACAAGGAACAATGCCATAACTCATGCAGCTGATGGAAAAGCCCTGCCAGGAGTATGTCCAATGGCAAGCGAGTTCACAACGAAGGCTCTGAGGAAGCACCTACCCAAGCCTTCTTTGCATGTATCCTCTCCCCTAGACACCTACCATTGCTCTCCTTGGGGGCACGACCACGACACTCAGTTACGTGCCCAGCAGCTCAGAGCCCAGGTGGAAGACACAAGAAGCCCCAAAGCAGGGCAGAGTTGGCAGTATCACACTGCACACCTCCGAGATGCAGAAACCTGGGCTGGAGGCACGCAAGCCAGCCGGGATGCTGTGGTGGAGCTGCTGCCACCAACGTCCTCCTACACCAGCCACCCGCCGCTCCAGCACCACCGGCAACAGGTGGTCCAGACCTGGGAGGTAAAGCCAAGAACTGCCACAGGAGAAGGGCGGATGCAGAGACAGGAGAGCCAAGGGCTCTTCACCTCCCACGCAGCCACAGAACTGCGGCCAGAGAGACCCTTTTTGACTTGTGGTTCCTCATGCTGACAGAAAATTCAAAGCTGATTTTCACTCCTGACTTGCAGATCCTGAGGAGGAGGAAGAAAAGGAATTAAAAAAAAAAAAAAGGCAGGCCATCTGCTCAAGCTCCCTGCAGCAGAGGAGAGGGCTGCACACAGTGATTCTCCAGGCAGAGCCCTGGTATGACTTTCAGGTTGACTTGGCCGTTTGATTTCTTCAGTGCAATTTTGGACCCAGATGTTTTATAACACACTCTACCAAGTGCATACATGCGAGGAAACGAACTCTGATTTGAATATTCCTGAGAGCACATTGCTCTTATTAAACACGCTCTGCAGAGCTATTGCTCCGTGTGGCATCAGACAGTACAAGACATTCTGGTAGACTACAAAAATTGGCCCATAAAAAATAAACACTTCTGCCTCACTAAGGGCATCTGGAAATGACCCAGAGAGCTTGTCTCTTTTCATTGGTAGCATTCTTGTACAACAGAAGAAAGAATTTGTGAATTTAGAGCAAATGTTACTCAAACACTTACAAGGAATCCTTCTAGAAAACATCAGCAAGCACGCCAGCCTCCCAGCTCCCCACACGGAGAGCTCGAAGACCACATTGAAGTCCCATTTCACCCTGGCTTTTCCCCCCCAGACTCTCCTTCCTGCTGCCTCTCAGCAGACCACATCCTTAAGGAAAGAAACTTGTCTCAAACACAGGGCCCACCTGCTGCCACAAGCTTCTGACCGCCCACAGTGCACACGTGGCAGGGGAAGATGGGCCAAAGGAGCGTGCAGGAGCCGTTTACTATGATGCTCCTTTGACAGCAAACCATGGTTCTGAAAAGAAAACCCACTAACACCTTTTAAAGCTGATAAATTGCTACCTTTCCACTCCCCACGGCTATAAATCTCCGCCCTGGACGCAGCACCGGTTCAAATCCAAAAAGCAGGTTCCTCCTTGGCAAGGGGGTGCAAATGTCAAACCTCCCCTTGCGTGTTGGGAGTGACCATGGTCACTTCTGGAGCTTCAGCACATCGGCAATGCCGTCCTCCCACACTGCTGCAGGCAGCGGCACGTCGTGCCACGCTGCTGTCAGAGGACACCAGCACGTCGGGAAGCAGGAAGTCCAAGAGAACTCAACCAACTCACTCACTCCGCTGCAGAAGCGAACCAGGAGCACTCTCATCCATCGGTGATGGGGTCCTAAATGAGCAGACAGGAATAAACAACGAAGAGACAGCGCCTTCAACAGCCCTCTTGTCTGGAGACATGTTGCTGGTTACTGGTTTCTCAGGGCTCTCCAAATTCCTACTCCAAGCCGACTGGAGCAGAAACAGGAACGGTGGAGTCCCCCATTCCAGATCCTACCCAGGAATTGCTCTGCTGGCTGCCTGGCTCCTTCCTTCTCAGCAAAACACTCCAAAAATGAACACAAACAAACTCTAGCGTCATGACACTTTTCACGAGGCAGACTCCAGGCTCTCCAGCCAGGCCCAACTGCAGACACTACAAAAGTGTATTTATTTTAAAGTGACTATTTGAACTGGAGTTTGCAAGAGGAACGATCCTTTTTCTAAAGTGCTTGTGGTTATTGTAAAAACCGATTTTAGCAATAGTTACATTTCATGCTCTCTTTAGAAAAACCATCTGCTGACCTCCCAAACGTGGTGCGGGCATCTCTGCAGACCTCTGCAAGGACTGCACGCTGGAGACACGGCACCCAGCAAAGGGCCATTACTCAAGCTGACCAATTAGGAAATATCAGAGTGAGACAAACTGACCTGGTGTGTCCCTGTTGCGCAACATCATCCCATGCTTTTCCCTGGCCCTGGAAGGTCTCCCTCCTCCGGTCGCTATCCCAACCCCTTCCCATTTTCTGCCCTTGTCTAGAGCATCTCTATTTTCCTGTGTTCCCCATCAGCCCCAGGCCCACCTGCCTGCCCAGCTATGATCAGGGACGAGCTCCCCGCTCCATGTCTGCTCCTCAGAGCAGCTACGAGAGGAGAAGCTGGCTCTGGTGCAGCTAGGCCCAGGGAGCGCCTGGCTGGGGATGGCTGGCATCCAGCCCTGCCTCCCGCAGGGCCGTGTGGGAAGGAGCCTTGTCCATTGTGAAGGGACTCGGGTAATTACCAGTCACTGGAATCAAAGAAGTCTCTGCTGAGTGCATGCAGATTCCAACTTTTCACTGGTTTGGCCACGTTTGCAGAGGGATGGCAAAGACATCTTGCAAAATGGGCACCTCCTCCCCCTTCCTCTTACACTGAGCTTCACAGCAAGCTCCAGGAAAAGCTCCTCAGATTTCTTCAACAGGGCAAACCCAACATTTTTCTCCAAGCTTTCCCTCCAAAATGGCAGGACCATTTTACATGCTCCCCCCCCCACCATCCAAACAGTTTGATAGAAATTGAAAGCATGGATGGTTAAAACCCTGACAAAATTACAAGCAAAACTGAAAAAAGGGTCTTATCTCATGAACTGTTGGGCAAATCTTAATAACTACTGGTGCCACCAACCCTGCCTCCAGTAATCTCCATCCTCACGCAAAATGCTTCCAGACCCCTGCTCGACAGCACGACAGCGCCCATCTCGACTCATTCCTTGCCTCTGCCGGCGCTGAAATTGAAGCAGACTGACAGCGGGATAATTTAGGGGAAAATTACTTTTTTTTTTTTAATAGAACTTTCATACATGACTATATTTAGCAGATGGAGAAACAAAGTACATGTATTCAGTAAATATATATTTTTACAGCCATAAAATTATAAACACATATGTATGTTCCAAGAAGATCTTAAGTCTATTTTAAGACGCTCTTCACATGCGGATCATTAAAGCCTACAGTACCGTTTCTTTGCCATATTACAATAAATATGGAAAGCAAATACATGCTTCTCAACTCTTGTAGGTCATGAGAGACCTAAATATGATCTCGTTTCTCTCCTGGTCGCCCTCCTTCGTGCTGTTTCAAAGGGAAATTGGTTTCATATGTGGGCTGACTGCACCTCACAGCATCGCTTTGCCTGCAAACCTAATTTAGCCAGCTGCCGAAACACTGTAATGTAGGCAAGCATCAATTCCAAACCTCCGAAATCCACAGGGTCAACGTTGGAAACACATTCCTCGCCTGACAGACTGCTAGCCTTGCAAGAGCAGCAAACCCAGCGCCTTTCCACCTCTTGCGTTCAGGAGGCATTAATCACACTTACATCGCTCCAGCTATCGGAATTTCTGATCTGGGCTGATTAATTTCCTCCCCGTGATCATTTCAAGCCGCCCACGAGGTCCGGGATGCGCCTCTGGGGAGGGATGCAGAGCTCCTCTTCCTGCTCCCAGCACGGCCAAGGCCAGGAAACGGGACAACTTTCTCCACCTTATTTCCGCAAGACATCTGTCCCTGGGGAGTTGACGAGGTTTTAATCAGCACCTGGCACTGTATCTATCAGATATGCTAATAAGGTACCTTACCTTAACAAACACCCTCAAGAGCAGACTCATCTATCTTAATTGGTAAACGCTTCATTAATAATGCAGCTGAGGAGTCTCAGAGCTAGAAATATAAATAGCAAGTTCTGATGCAAGGGCTTTTTTTGTTCTAGCAGTACAGATTCAGAAGGAAGGTCTCTCAGCGTGCCCTGCTGTAGACAGAAGAGCCCTTTGCAGGCTGCACAAAAAGCCCCTTTTCTGTCTTTGGGGGGTCCAAGTTCAGAGCATCCCTTCCAAAAGGAGAAAGGCGGGCACACTAGAAGGCATTCCTGGGCTGGGAGGTACCCAGGAGGACGGGAACCCATCAAGCACCATCACAGGGGTCAATGTGACAACGCTACTGAGACAGTGGCTTACAGCCCACTGATCCCTGACAGGAAAAGCATTAAAACGCCTCTTCAGTTAAGTCACAAATTCCAGTCCTATGATTAACGCTGCTCTTAGCCAGGGAGCAAACCAAAGGCTCAGACATCGCAACCAGAAGGGACGTCTGAAGAAAGAGATCTTGTGTGTCTGAGACTATATTCTGCAACGAGATGACCCCAGGCCTACCATGTTAATCTCCAGCTTTCCATTTTAAGGACTTAGCCAAAACAAGACAGGGGAGTCTCTGAAATCCAGCTCTACTCATGAATTCCAGGGGGTGTTGAAACAGTACGTTTGGGTTCTCCTTTTTCTTGTAAATTCATCCCGCAGACAAAAAGCCAGACAATTAGGGATTTTAAGCATACTTGATCTTGTTGATCTTGATCAAGTTTCTCAGAGCATGGCCACTATTTCGCACAAGACCATTTGTGTTGCCCTTTTTCGTAAAGCTCTGCTATTCTCTCCCTACCAAGTCTGAATGGGTCAGACCAGGAGGTTAAAGCTAAACATAGAAGAAGAAATCACTGCTGTTTCTGGATCTTGGATGCAACGATTGTTGGTAAATATTTTCCTCCTAGTGATGTTTGAAGGATTTAAACAAAAAAGGAAGTGTTAGATCAAATCCCAGATAAACAGGTTTTGGCAAAAACTTAAATATTGCAAGCAAGGAGGTTTCAGCCACTTTTCTTCGGGAAAAATGGCCAAACCAATTCTGTTCCAGATTCAGCTACCATGTCCGCATCTTAATTTTATCTAAGCAACCCTTCTCTGACCCCATCTCTGACAACTCACAAGTCTCTTTCTGCATTATTTATGGCATTTTCCTACAGTAAATGGCTCTTACAACCAGTCAGAGGCTTCTTTCAGAGGTTTTTAAAGTGGTTCTAGCACCAGGCTTGGAGAACAAGGTTGCTGTGCAAGTCCAACTCACAAACTTCCAGTGTGACTTCAGGTCCTGTGCTTAAAGCTCCTTTAGAAATGGTTCCTGGGCACATGTGAAAGCTCCTGACTGGAACAAAAAAGCAGACCAGAGATAATGTTTCCAAGGGATCAGTCACACCTGGAAATGCCATTTTTTTCCCCAAACCCTCTTCCAAATCCCATTTAGTGCTTGTGGGACAGTGACAGCAAGAAACTTTTAACAGGGCACTTGCCAAAGGTAAGTAATATACATTTTGTACCCGTTAGGAAGAGCAGTTCAGCAACACCTCCTGGGACAGCAGCAGCACGATGGGATTTTGCAAAGCAGCCCGCATGGACACGATGTGCCTGTATCCCTCCGCTGATCTCAGGCAGAGGAGTTCAGTGCTCCCCATCCTGCCCGGTACCTCTGGCTGGAAGCGTGTTGTCTGAGACAAACCCATCATTGTGCAGGAAGCTTTGCCGCGCCAGCCCGGCAGGACATCAAGGGCATTGGAAACTGATTTCTCTGGCCAGCCCAAGCTCCTGCCTCCTGCCCCACTGATTAACGGTTCTCCGCCACAATAGCTAATAGGATCCTGTTTGAAATCCAAATAACCAGCATTAGTGACCTCAGAGCCCTGCCTGCTAGTCAGACATACTCCCTGTCTTTAATTCTCTCCAACTTCTGTAGCATCTTCTTTACCAAAGCTCCCTTTCCCATCATTTTCTTTTCGAGCCCCTACACCCCTGTTCTGCTGACTGCTCCCCACTTAGATCCCTACGTATGGACGTATGGCAGCATCGCCCCAACCCAGCACATCCTCCCCCTGGTCCCCTAGGCCTGGGGAAGGGTTCAGGTCAGCTGCTGGAACCCCACAGCAATGTCCATACCCACAAGAAGCTCAAGCCAAGGAGCTACAGCAGATGCTCCCTTGGCACAGGGAATTGCAGTCGAGTGTATCCCAGGGCTGATTCTCAGCAGCCAACAATTTAAAGCTAAAATCCACCGGGTTCCCTTGCTGCTCCCACACGTAGCTCAGCAGAAGCCTGTCTGTAAGGGACTAACATTTAGGCAACCAGCTCTGACTACAGTAAATCTCCTTCTTGCCTCTTTTTTTTTTTTTAATCCACAACCACCAGCTTTAAAGCTTTAAATCAATATCCCCTCTTGCGATCTGCATTCAGTGAGGAATTATTCACATTGAGAGCTTTAAAAATTAAGCTAAACCCTGCAGGGCCCAGGCCAAACTTAAATCACAGCAAAGCTTTAAACACTGGATCAGGGACACAGCATGAGCCGTGTCCTGGTCTTAGATGCAAACTAAATGTAGAAAACAAAGCAGCCGTCACTGTGTTAAAAGGAAAAACCATAAACGGTCCATGCTGCGCCTTCTCCCAGGGACACAAGGGACAAGGGCTCTCCTTCCACGATGAGAGGTCAGCCCTTTTCAACCAGACTTTCGCAAAGGAAAGCAAGTAATTGTCCCCGAAAAGGAAAGAGACTTATTGTCACTGTTTGAGGGAGAAAATGGCGTCTGATCCAACCACCCGTTTGGGATGCCAGCCAGAGACAGCTGTTTCTGAGGGACGTTACGTGGGCAAAGAGGGCAGTGCCACATGTTCCCTCTGTGGTGGTACTCACATCCGTGGGAACAGCAGGTCCTCGGCATCGTTCACCCACTGCTGCTCACCACCAGCGACAGCCAGCCCCAGGCTGGGCAGAAAGTGCCAGACGCCGATCTGAGAGTCCACAACATCCCTGGAGGTGCCAATTTTAAGGAGCAATTGGAGAGGACATGGGGAAAGAAAAACCCACAACCGAAACCAGCTCCTGTTTGCACCCTAGACGAACACAGAGGCAGGAAAGGATGGAAGAAAGAGCAAGGATTCTCGATCTCACTGGTAAGAGGAGTTCCCACCTTTAACTTGAGATGGGGTCTAACCTACTCAGCGACAGGTCCAGATCTTAGAGGCAAGACCTCCTGTTCCCCCATCTCACCACTGAGACACGGGGCTGCGAGCATTTGCCTCCATACAAAGACACCTCAATCCCATCCCGTCACCCCCACCTGATGCTGTGGATAATGGCAGTGGGTTGGGTATAGCCAGCCCAGGAAACATCAGCTGGATTTGCACCACCCGCATAGTGGTGTCTAAGTGAACAGTGAAACCATTCCCTCTTCCCTGCTTCAGGGATGGCATGAAGGGAGTTCGTCTGGACTGTGTGCAGAGAGCATCCTTGATCCCAGAGCCATAAGCCCAATGCCAGACCCAACAAGAACTGGCAAGGGCCAAGAAGATGGAACAAGGCTAAGAACCGGGTACAAAGCAATGCAAACCAGGAGGCTCTCTTGGCCCCAAACGTCCTCATTTTCCTGCCACACCTTGGCCTCTTACAGTTATGAAGTGCACAGGGGACTTCTGGGCTTGCAAACACCCCAGCGCAGAGGTTACGCTCTGTGTTCAACCCTTCGGATGCCCACACACAGCCATTTCTCCAGCTCTCAGTCACAGGGGTGACTGCCCAGGCCTTAATATTTGCAAAGTCCTCAGGAAATCCTTGGAGGGGAAGAGCATAGTATTATTATGAAATAATAGCTTTTTATTCTGCTCCATTTGAAAGCAGCGGTTCTTTGTTCAGCCCCGTGCTGTCTAAGCCAAGGGTTTAAACTTGACTGGCTGGGATGTAAGGAGGCCATCCCCCATGGTGGGGGAAAGGCAGACTTCTGAGGATCTGAAGAACAAGATGTCTTTCTAACCTGTTCGGACTCCAATAAAGCAGCTTTAGATCTAACAATAGGGGGCTGAAAACAAAAACGGCCCAAAGCCTGGAGGCAATCAGGACTGTTTAAGCATCCACAACTGACATTTCTAACACCACCTGAAATGTGTATTTTCCTTTCTGTTTCAAAGCCTTATTTTCCAATCAGATTATGTGCAGGATAAATACCCTTATACAGTGACAGCAGGCACTGCACAAGAAAATTGGGGATAATGGTAAATGCAAAGATTTACAGATACTTATCTCAGCATCTGCAAGAAGTATTAGCTTTGAATATGGTGTTCAAACACAATGTCAATCACCAGAACCCAGAGAAACTGCAAACTTGCTTAGCTGAACTCAGCCCTACAATAAATTAAATACAATTAAACAAATAAAACAGAGCTAGTTTTTTTTAGAGACCATCTCTTGAATGGGAAGTAGCAGCCGCAAGCCTGAATTGCCTGGCTGGTCCAGGCCGACAAAGCACAAGAACGGATGAGCAACCAAGAAGAATGACCCTGGTGCATTGGAAGAGCTCCTGCCTGGAGCCAGGCATACCAAACCACGACAGATCCCATGATCGGGCAGGAGACTCAACCACCACCTGCAGATACAGTGGGCATAGACACACCATAGCTGCCGTTGAGTACATCAGCACTGGTCAGACGGGTGGGCAGGGATGGCCACACAAGCACCCCAAGCTCACTGCAGTCACAAAGTAGCACCCACATGCTCAAAATATTATCAGGCTGCAACCCCCTCCTTAAAGACTGAAGTATTAACGGTTTCTGCTGTCACCATTCCCTCCACACCTCCAACCCAGGAAGGGACACCAAACTCAGGCTCTTACAAACAATCCTTGACCAACGCCACCCAAGACAACACATCTACACACAAATTTGCCAACCAGCAGCTGTTAAATGCACACACAGGTCCTACACATTCTCACATAAATAAATCCACGTAGCACGGAGGCCCCTGCAACACGTTTGCCTTCCCATTGACCTAGGAGGAAAGGATGTGCAATCAGGCCCTTAAACTTTCATGAATCACCTCGAAAAATTATACAACAGTCACCAGCTTAAAAATACACTATCATTAGCAATTTCAATGGAGAGAAGAGATGAAGGTGGAGGATGCTTCTTCAACAGTCCAGATCTTCTCACCTCTCAAGGTCCAACACACGTGGCTGGACCTCCTTCAGCTTCTGAAAGCACATAACCCACTCTCTGATTGCCAGCTCCTTCCCGTGCACTTGCTTTCAGCACTGAACATCTTTCACATCCCCAAAGTCAGCCAGGCACGCAACCGATCCTCCAGATAAACAGGCTGACATCTAACAGCGAGACTCAGGCTACAGCCGTAGATCATCAACAGAAAAACCGAAGCTGTGATCTGAAATCTTATCTGGTTGCTGCAGAAATGTAGCAGAGAAGGTCAACTTTCCATCATTCAGCAAAGAGACTCAGCGCCAGCACATAAAGGAACACTAAAAAATATCACTGTTGAGTTAAGACAACTTTGGGGTTTCTGCTTTGCAGCCAAATATCACTCAGCGGCCATTAAACAGATTTTTTAGCCATCAGTGGAACATTAGAAATTCCATGAATTTGAAGTTTATTATTTCCACGATACAGTTTATACTTTTTTCAGGATTTATACTCCTTGGCTTCACTCTTTCAACTATAAATAAAACCATTTGTTAAGCTGGCTGATGCACCGCAGCCCATGACTGGCACATTTATGCAAGTTGGCTGAAAAACAGGACGGTTCAAGGAATTGCCAGAAACACTAAATCCAGTTATTTCAAATCCATTTTGAAACATCTAATAAACCTGCAGGGATCACTTGATACACAGAACTGGCTAAACTCAAGTAGCCGTGCTTCTGCGCAGCATCTCTGACGTTTATGGACTGGCTGATGTGCAGTTTACAGCTTTCGATCTCAAGTCCTTCACAGTCCATGACAAAATATTCATGTTTCCAGATAGTCTTCAGAAAGGAAACTAGGACAAAGAAATGGCAAAAGAGATCCAGCAGAACAGTCTTATAGGATTCCCTGTGCCTTCCCACAGGAAGCTGGAAATGGAAAGGAGACCCACATCCATGGCTTCCCATCTTGGTGGGACACACCTGGCAGGAACAGCATGGGGCACGCAGGGATCTTTGCATTGTAGGCATCCCAAGGAAGAGGATATTCCATGTATCACTTGAGAGACAAGTCTCCACTCCCTCAGATCTCCTGGAAGACACTTTCCTTGACTGAGAAGATACAGCATCTTCAACCATCGAATCTACTTCACAGAGTAGAGTCTATTTCACAGAGCTGCGTTGCTCCTGGGGCTTGTTCACACCTTCTCTTTTGTACACTCAAGACATGTTCTCATCACATGTTATGGCAGCAATGAGCAGCGAGAGGTGCCAGGAGTGGAAAAGCATCAAGTGGACCAGAGTGCTGCAACTTTGATCTTGCCTGAATTCAATGTATATACAGGCTCATCCTGAGCAAAATGCAGATGTGGAAGGTGCTCTGGTCCACCACCACCAAGCTCCAGCAAGATGGTGAGCAGCTCCCTAAGTCAAAGGGAGTTGGAGAGCTTTAAGCCTCATGAGGCCGGGCCAATGGCAAAAACACTACATTGGACTAAATTTGCACAGCTTTTGGGGTAGATGGAAATTCTGAAATCCACCCAACTCTCAGAGCTCCCTGGTTGGCAAGAGGGAAGTGATGAAAGACCTGATCACAGGAGAAAAAAAACAAAGATAACTAACTCAACGTTTTTATCACAGCACTTGTAATCTGTGCCCTGGGAACTACTCGGAAACAGAAAGCAACTCTAGCCTCAGGATACATCTACAGATCTTACCCCAGTGCACAAGGGACTGATGGCAGCTTTGCTTCTCTAGTAAGCCAAGCAAGCCAAAGGAGAAGGCATGAAAGTCATCTGACCGAGAGAGCGCTGCAGTGCAGGAAACCCTGAGCGAGACACAGGGGCTGCATATTCATCAGGAGCTTTTGCATCCTTACTTTCTGAGCACAACAAAATCTTGCAGAGCTGCTCAGACAGGTGATGATGAGCATTGCAAACACAAGGCATGCCCTCCAGGAACAAACTCAAGGTGTGTGGTGCCCCCAGCCACGAGAGACAACTTGAGCCCCAGGGAAACTGCAAAACTTTGAGCCTTGATTAGGCCAAGAGAGATGTGAGAGAATAAATCAGAGCACTAACAGACGAGAGCCATGGTCCAGGGCTTCCCTCCCTGCCTCCCCTACTCCAGGAGGTCGTGCGTCCAGGCAGGAGTAGCTTTTGTATTAGCCACCAAAGCCATACTTCTGAGTTTTGGTTTCGGGCTCTCTGATCTCCAAGACTGACAGCTTGAGTCTGCTTCTTGATAGCTGCATGTTGTTTTCCTCACCTGAAAGCATCGTTACTGCTTGGAAGTCCCTCCTCTCCCTTTGTATCTCCCAAACAGCAGCAACAGATAGCTGCCAGCAGCTGTATTTCATCTGCGGAAATGCCAACCATCTTGGAGCATGCAACACCTGATAAACACCACCAGTGGGATGTTTTCATCACTCTGCCCTGTCTGGTTAGCAGGTGATGAGATCTCAGCCCCCAACAGCATGCTGCTAAGTAACTCACCTCCCTGCTGCCGCAGCCCTTCCAGGAGAATGCTGCTGACCACCACCACAACATGTAGCACCCAAGGTGCGAGCCAAAGATAGATACTTCTCCAACTCTGCTCCTGCCGCTGGGAGCCAAAAAGCAATCGTTCCCTGCTCCTTCTTGGTGCAACCGCTCAGGAATTGCTGAGTTCGACCTTACTTATCACTGGATATAGTGCAGTTCTGTTTTCTAATCCCCTGCATCTGCATTTTGTACAGCCCTTTTCTAAGGCTCTTCACATTTGCTTTACAGTTTATCGCCCTGCTCAAGCAAGATGACGCATCTTTAAACTTTCCACTCAAAAGAAGCGCTGAGGGATGAAACCATTCAAAGCCCAAGAAGCTGCCTCGGAAAATGGTCCCCGCAGAAAACAGCCAGCAGGAGTTTTTTAAAGTCATAAACTTAATGAGACAAGGGATCATCTTTTCTGTTGGAAAGACTCCTCATTCCTGGTATCATTAAAAAAAATATTGAACCATTTGAGAACTTTTCCTCTTAGTTTTGCTCAAGAACTAGGACAATGACAAACAAGTGCTGAGCTCACAGAAAAAGAAAAAAAAAAAAATAAATTTGTGTTTTCCTACATACAGACAGAAAAAGGAAGCTGTCCTAACAAATCTAATGCACAGCCCCCTCTCCTCTGCCCCAACTCAAGAAGTCCTTGTACGTCTCCAATTTAGATGACCCTACAGCAACC
>Ga0065711_1037820_pt1 | contig 19436 bp, 8 predicted proteins | sample Hoacrofraction12_FD_59098 | JGI IMG/M metagenome (GOLD analysis project Ga0065711, IMG submission 59098) | Hoatzin crop microbial communities from Cojedes, Venezuela - Epithelial fraction 12 v2 (version 2) | ecosystem: Host-associated > Birds > Digestive system > Esophagus > Crop | place...
CCCGGAGGTCGGCTGAGGGCCGAGCTGGCTGCCGCGCTGCCGGCTCCGGGCGCGCTGGGGGCGGACGTCCCCTCTTGCGGACGGCGCGCAGCGCGGCGTCGGGTGCCCGTGGCCGTGAGGCGGTTCCAAGCCGCGCCGGGAGTGCCTGTGGCCGGCTTGCTCGGTCCTGTGAAAATCCGGCTGCGTAGCCGCCTTTCAGCCGTAAAGGCCGCAGCAGGGTGGTGGCTCCGCATAAATAAACCTCGCTGCGGGGAAGGCACCTGTTTGAGCGGGAGCGGTGGATGCCTTGCGCGTCCTTCAGTCGATCCCATTCTTTGGGTGTTAGCAGTTCCCGCCAAATTACAGTTTACGTGGGAGAGGTCAAGGCGACCTGTTTAGCTGTGGGTTTTGCCGGTGCAACAGCGAAGCGCTGTGATGTAGCTCTTGGCGTTTTCCGGGCCGTAGCTGTCGGAGGCGCTGAGGAGGGCAGCGCCCTTTTCAAGGCGAGCACGCAGGTGCGGTGCGCGGGAAAGCATCCCACGTGCGTCTAATAAACTCAGAAGCCATCTTCATAGACGTGGTCTGGTGGCCGTGAGCTGCACACCGTAAAATGTTAAAACCAGATTTTACAGCTAAACAAAAGTTCTACTGCGTAAGTGCTTGAACTTTATTTACTAGAACTGCCCTCATTTTATATGGAAAAAGATGATGGGGCTTCACTGGTGATTTATGAGACGAAAAATTGGTGAAATAGATTTAGGGAGAAAAATTGTTATTTATCTAATGGCCCCACTGTTGGAAGGCTCACTGTGCAACATGCGAGTGCGATCCGCGCTGCTCCAGAATGTTGAGTCTTTAAAATCTTTACCCACGCAGCCTGTTCGATGGCTCAAATGGTCTGCTTTTTCAAGTGGTTTTAAGTAACGCCTCACTGATTGAATTGTAATTTTCCTAACTTTGTAATTGCCAAGAATGTCCTTGGCAAAACATACATACAATGTGTTTCATCCAATTTTGAAATGTATTTTGTAATCAGAATAATAAAAATTTATATTCCTTAGTTCCTCCCACCCTAGTTTCAACAATTCATTTGTTTTCATTGTCTTGGGTTTCCTTCTCCCTTTTTTTTTTTTGTTTGGTCTTCTTGTGTTCTTTTTTTCTTCCCTTTCTTTTCATCCTCCTTATTCCTCAGTCACCCTCATCTTTATACCTTCCATTTGTTTGCCTTCTATTTTGTTCTTTTTTAAATAGTGAAAACATGTTTCTATATTTTCTTTAGTATAGAGCTGTGAGGTGATGTGTCTTGTTAGTCAGGTTTCCCTTGCTGAAAGACCTCATAATCGTTTAGGGAGTGATGCTCTATGCTCTCAAAACAAAGCAAAACCAGACAAACAAAAGTAAGATAGATTGTTGTAAGGATGCTGTAAAAGACACTGTAAGTGAGTCATTATTTAGGTGCTGTAAAAATTGAGTGGTCTTCAGTTACAGAGGCAGAAATGAACTAGAGTTTTCAATTTATTCTACAGACAGGCAACGGGGGTTTTGTAGACGAAGAGGTATCTGCTATGAACTTCGAAATGTCGGTTTGCAGCTGAGTCTGCAGTGTAGGTTTGCCCCTCGCTGTAACACGGCCTACCAGTCCTCAGCCTGCAAATGGTTTCCTTTTGAATTGGGTTAGGTGGTTTTATGTTTAGAAAAAGGAGCTGGCAAGCGCTTGTGTTTTTTGTTTGCTTGTGCTTTAGCAAATAAAAGGCCTTTATAACGTGGGAGGTTCTTGTTTCATGCTGTTTCTTCCTACATGTATAAACAAACCTTGTGGAATACTGTAAAACTATCTGTAGCGCATGCTCAGTGCAGTCATTTGTGTTTATGGTATGCATCAAAAAGTTATGTGTGTGGTAATACTGTCAAAGTCAAGTCCATCCACATGGTTTTTAGGTGATACTTCCTAATTTGTCCAAAGGATGTCTAATGAAAAATGTAATATATTATGTCAAAGCAATCTGTAGTAATAGCTACATAACATTCATTTTGCCTGCGCCTGGTACGAATAGTATGAAAATCCCCACAGAGCAAGGACTGGCATCGGGTGAAAACCTTGGTACTGCCGGGAGTCTGGGGAAGGACGGTAACGCAGAAAGTGACAGAGACCTGAGAGCTGTCCCGTGCCCCGAATGAAGCAGCTGCACCGTGGTCTGCTCTACATGACGGACGTGGTCTGTCGCGAGGAAGAGCTGGGAGCGTGGGTGAGTTGGGAAAAGGAGGATTCATGGCTTTGCTGCGTGGACTCGGTGGTCTGCAAAGATGCAGGCTGGGCTGAGGGTTCCACCATCCTTCCAACCGGTTTGGTTCATTATTCTTACCTCACATGGACTGGCTGTGGTATGCAATTAATGAAATTATAGGTTCTGATTATATGCCTTCTCAAACAAAACTTCCACTGAAGCCAAGAGGTATTACGAGTGTGTAAGGAATGCAGGATTGCACATCCTGCCTCTTGGGCTTTGTGATGGTGAGTTGGAGCTACATATTAAACTCGGTTTAAGCCTTAATTTTTTCCCTCTGTGTTTATCCCAGTCTAGTTTCAGTTTTGCAACATGAAAACAACAAAATCACTATGTTAAAAACATAAGCAGCAGCATTCTTTTTTAAAAATAGTACATTTACTGTAATTGTAACTTGGATTTAAGCCAAAAATAGGGACAGATTCTGAGTTTTAAAGCCATCTGATTATACTGTTATACTGCAATAAACTCGGAACAGTGGGTGCTGCATGAGATAGATGGTACTACTCATCCACAAGAAACTGTCAGCCTTAAATGGACATTGCCAGCTGCTATAAAAATAATTTCTACTTTACATTTTTAACTCTGTAATATTTTTAGGGAGTTTAAAAATAGCAGTTCTCTATTAATCTTGATTCATATTTTCCACTCGGCAAACATGGATTTTTTTTTGTCCTGTGTGAAATTAACATGAGTTTTTAAGTCCCCTTTTTTTTTTTTTTCGTATAGTACAGTTCAAGAAAAGCTTTGGGAATGGTGTTTGTTAATTCTCTGAAACTCTTGTCATTTTCTACAAGCCATCCCACATATTTTTGTTTAGATCCTTACGGGAATAAGAGCTACTATTTTTGTTCTTCTACCATTTGCTGGTGGCAGAGAGTGCAATTTAAGATATACATTTGGATTCCCAGAGGCGTTATTGCCATAATTACAGCAGTCTGTACATCAGCATCACTTATTATGTCAGCAGATCTTTGAGGATATTGTTTGTCAACGAAATAATGCTTCACATCTTGTAAAAGTCACTTGAATTTTTGTGTGTCCCTTAAAAACAGTGCAAGTTGAAGGAATTAGAGTTCTGTAGGCAAGAGCTGTATTCGGAAGGGAACAAAACTGCAAGAACTGTGTAGTTACCAAGATGTTTCGGTGCTTTACGAGTTAGAGTAAGTACGGATGCATGGATGGGGCAAAAAAGGGCAAACTAGGGCAGGAGATCAACAAGCACTGTACTTTGATGGCAAACAAAGCCTCAGTGAACCAGCGAGATCAACTCCTCGCTTAGTGTTTCTTGCCCAAAAATGCAGTGAAAACAGATAACAATAAAGACATATTATAATTGGATTTCCATTCTGTAAGTGTGTGTAAATTTGTATGCATCATCCTTTTTATTTTTGTTTTTGTAAAATTGCTGATATTCCTGGATATTTTGAGGACTGAATGACTTGAAGACTGGATCCTACTTTGTGGATGACCACTGTTATCTACCAAACTTAAATTTCTGCTTTTCATCTCCAGTACATAAAGCGCAGGAATGGCTGTTTACACTATTGCAATAGGCCCCTAAAATCTGATATTTCTTCTCTGCTATTGGCCAGGAGAGGATTCCTCTTTGACAGAGCGCAGGAAAGAGCATAGGACCATGCGGTTGTATGTTCTGGCAGTCTGATGTCTAGGATTTGTTGAGCCAAAGGTTGTATCCACCTGTTTGTGTTTAATAGCTTCTGGTACTCATCTGCAGAGAATCACAGAATCACAGAAAGGTAAGGGCTGGAAGGGACCTTAAAGATCATCTGGTTCCAACCGCCCTGCCATGAGCAGGGACATCTTCCACTAGACCAGATTGCTCAGAGCTCCATCCAACCCGGCCTTGAACACTGCCAGGGAGGGGGCAGCCACAGCTTCTCTGGGCAACCTGTTCCAGTGTTCCACCACCTTCATGGTGAAGAATTTCTTCCTAGTATCTAATCTAAATCTGCCCTCTTTTAGTTTAAAGCTGTTCCCCCTTGTCCTGTCACTACACGCCCTTGTGAAAAGTCCCTCTCCATCCTTCCTGTAGGCCCCCTTCAGGTACTGGAAGGCTGCTATAAGGTCACCCCGGAGCCTTCTCTTCTCCAGGCATGAAGTTGTTGAATCACTTTTGAACCTATATTCAATTTGGTATTTATCATAAGCAGTGGCAAAGCTTGCTTAGACGTTTACAGAAACTTCTTCCATTTGGTGATTTTTTCCCCGGATTTCTTCCTGATCAGTTCATTTGAGATTGCCATCTTTTGCACAGTGAAAACTGGGTTTTATGTACCTTTATTATACTTTGCATGGTCGCCTTTCTTGAGGTCGAGGAGTCCTAGTCAGTCTGATAAGTAGAAACTGTGTCATATCCTCAGTTCACCTGGATTCCTGTACTAGAGAAAATGAAGGTTGTTCGAGATGTTACAGGTGTCTTCTCATTTATTAGAGAATAGAATTTAGACCTGTAGTCTCCTGTAAAGTGGCAGTAAGCAGATTTTTACCTTTACATTTTTTGCCATTGTTCTGTGTTCAGGCTGATGTATGTGCATCTGCACGTTCCAAGGAAGGGCTTTTCCCCCAGCTTTTTCGATTGAGTGTTTGCTGTAGGTCTCCGCATTCTAAGTTGGCTGGTGTCCAAGTGCAGAAAACTTGTAGCCATTTATTTTTTTTGTTTTGGAGAGATGGTTTTTATTTTTAAATAATCGTGGGCAAATGTTTTGCTTGTGGGAAGAAAAATCAGTCTCCTACCTGAGTGTGTACCGTTTTTCGGTGAGCAAAATGGACATCTTTAATTTAGTCAGAGAGATCTGCATGGATCGATTCCTGGCAAAAATTAGGAATGGCTAAATAAACCAGTTTATTCGGTCTCCCGTATATGCAATGTGAAGATCTGAAATGAAGTAGTGAAAAAATTATTGCATAAATTCAGTGTGGTGGGAAAGACATTTTTGTTTGTATACATACCAGAGAATTTCCTTACTGGTAAAGACATCGCCCCTCCTGTTTATCTCCTACGTGCAGAGTACTTTTACGGAACAAGCAGCTGCTGAGTCACGCTTTCACTGAGTGACTGACAACCCCTGTTTCTACTAAGAATTGCTAGACTTGCTCTTCTGTGTATCAGGCGAGCAGTGTTATGCCTCTTACTTAGGGAATGAAAGCATGACACAGCGTTACAGCTGACTTCATTGAAAATGCTATAAGCAGGAGAATGGAAATGTCTTTAGGCAGCCATGCAAAGCAAATCAAAATCTATCCACATTAAATTATTTACTAGCTGTAATGATTTGTTATAAAGAAAATAATATAGTGGTGTTCATTTCAATGTGCTGAACTCGCAGTTTTGCAGTACAATTCTTCAGAGGGAGTTTTGGCTGAATATATGAGTAGTAATAGATCTGAGGGAGACATGGTGCTCTCTTGGCAGTGTTTCCTGAACAAAGAGAAATATGTACATAACTAGAGTGGTTAAGTCTAAACCTAGATAATCTACACTTTATGATACCAATATATAACCTACATTGAATAGTTTGTGAGGCCAAAATAAATTATGAGAAGCTGTAAACATTGCCGTCCTCTTCATAAATGTAGGAAGGTTTTATTATGGAACCATAAATATGTCCAATACATTTATTTCCCCTTCCTATATGATGTTTTAAATTACCTTTTCTTGAATGTGTAAGTACATGTTTGGATTGTGACAAGCAGAATCCAGTTTACATTTACAGAAATATCTGCAGCTATTACTTAGTTTAAAATCCTTTAAGTAGTTAGTTTATGTTGCTGCTAGAAGCATAATTATTCCATAAACAGCATGGTACTTCACGTTTTGTTTAGCCATTGCTTTTTCTGTTAAATATGTAGGTGTAATCTTTTAACGGAGACTGAAATTTACCTTTGACCGTTACAGATTTTACTGTCATTTGTCATGTAAGCAGACATATTTTTGAGATTTATTGTGCTCCCGTGATATTCTATAAAAAGGTTTGTCAGTGCGTTCAGCAGGGAAAGAGCGAGTCCATTTATTTGGTTGTTGCCGTGGAAGTTCTTATTACACCATACTTCTGGTGGCCTTCTTTGGTCTGAAAACAAATTATGGTGTGAACTTCAGGTCATTTGGATTTTCTATAGCCGGTGAGTACCTCGGTTGCCATAATAGTGAGACTTCGCTGTATGGGAGAGTTAGTCATCTGAACGGTCTTCACGTGCATGACTTTGTGCGTGTTCTGGAGCTTATACAGGACTGGACGTGATGGATTTCGTGTTGCAGTATTTCTGGTGGAGTATAATGGCACTGGAATTTGATATGGGATTTTGTCGTGCCGTACTGACAAATCTTAAGCTTTCTTTGTGGTATGACATGAGGAAGTAACGATAAATTGTACAAATTATCTGAAGAATTTTAAAACAGCAGGCAGTTCTAACTAACGTGTATAGAATATAATGATGTTTTGTAGTTTAACTCTTGATTAGCACACACGTGGAACAATCTATATAACTCATAACCCCCCCAAATTAAGAAACGCAGAAAATCTAGATCACAAGCTCTCCTTTTTATTCCATGTGAAGAACACTCGCGCACACAGTTAAGCGCATGCAGACAAACTTATGCGCAGGTGATCTTGGCTGCTGTTAATGAACAACAAGGCTACATGAAGGAATGGAATCCCTTCATCAGAAATTTAAGATCATTTGAAGTATAATCTTGGAGATATTAAGTAGATTCACTAATTAACGTCAAAATAGGTAATATACATTTAAAAAGAGAAACATGGTTTTAATGGACTTTAAAGTTAATCATGGTCAGTGGATGCTATTACTAAACACAATGTTTTGCTTTCTTTTCTGATTGCTGAGTTATTTTTAACATCATGTTAATTTGCAGAACTCCTCAAAGTCATGATCTAATTTGATACAATTTTGTAGTAAACAATCTGAGATGGAAAAGTCTCACAGAGAAATAGAATTGTTGAGTTAATACAAATGAAAATTTTGCTACAGGGTGAAGGGAATGTAGATGAATTATTATATCAGTGTAGTAGGCATGCCCATCGTTTATTATTTTTCCCCCAAACCTTGCAAATGTTCTTTATTTTAATATTGCTGGGATTGTATGTAAGAAGTACTATTTGTTGTCAAATAGAAACTCAGAGACCTTCACTGTTGCCAAAATGGACTTAGAAACCGTACAAATTCGGAAGTTTTTTTGCTCTTGTGGAAGATATATGGGACAGTGTCACAGCAGGGAGAATGGCTGACCTGTACAAAATCATACAAACGTATAGAAAATTAAACAAAACTTAACAGTGTTGCCTTTCCACACCTACCCTTCCAGTTCCCCTAAGTGCCGGCAAGACATTTTGTTCTGTTCTTGACTGCTTTGCTTCTTGCCATCTACCTTGCATCCAGGACCCTTACTCTTTAGATGACATTGACACGTTGTAAAACGTTCAGGACAGAAAAACTTCTCTGCAGTTTTTGTTTTTATGCAAATTTTTGAAATGAACCTATAGTAAGGCATTATAAGAAAAAATGAGGCTGGATGCAGAGAAAGGCTCGTTAGGAGGAGTTGCAAAGAGGCAAGAAAGTCATCAAGTGTCCACTTCATCATTTTATTTGCCAAGCTACCACGGAGATCTTGTCATGGACCCCTTACTGCAGTTCTCCCTCGGCTGGGTTCTGACCTGTGTGAGTATAGTTCTGTTGCCAGTCACTGGCACAAAATGGTCATACACCGTCTTCCCAAATCTTGAAGGACCATAGGGCTATCTATGACTAGCACAGAGCCGCTTTGGCAACTCGCTTTTCATTTATTCCTGGTGTCCCAAAAGGTCTGGGACAACCCAGAATGGGCTGTGCCTCTGTGCACCCTCTTTGCTATGTGTGCTCCGTGCTGTCGGCAATGGCGGGGCATTGCCTCCAGCTGCCCCAGGCCCCTGAGGGCACTGAAAGGCTGCAGCTGCCCTGACCGGCCCCCCTGGGACCCCCAACCACCCTGCCCGCTTAAGCTCAGGTTTGGGCACCCAGTTCTTGCTCGCATGGTGTTGCGGGTGTAGCTGTGTCCAGCTCTGTCTCTTGCAGTCTGGGGTCGATGGCTGCCTTCCTGGCTGGACCTTGGACTCCTATGACAGGCAGCCTTGTCCCTGGCGCTCTGCTGCGGGAACACCTGGCTGCACCCCCTGGGTGGACCATGGACCTGGTTCAATACCTGTGTCTGGGACTGTAGGTGGACTGTGACCTGACCACCACCTGCCTGGGTATGGGACTGCCCTGTTGCTGTGGGTGCTGGTCTGTCCTGCGGCTCCGGTAGGCTCCTAGCTCATCCTCCCTTGCGGCACGCACGGGGTTTGTACCGATAAAACCGTCATGTGTCTGGGCAGTGGAGGGGTGCAACTAATTGTGAAAGTGCTAAGGACCAACAAAGCTTTCCTTCCTTTTTGGATCCTGGCACCTAGTTTCATCTTTCTTTCAGGTGCGTGCAAAGCCTTTCAGCTGCTTTTACATTTACAAACTGCTGTAAAGTGTTTAAAAAGAAAAATATCTGTCACTTTTCTTGACGCCACCTGACTTCACCGAACAGTTTGGTATGAGCACACCCTCAGATGGGCCCAGCTTCTACATACACCTTCACACTCTGCTAACCTTTGTGACTCCGGGAAAGATGGTACAGATTCATGCTAGCTAGCTGTATCTTTCGTGATGACTTGCAGTACGTGCAGCAGAAATAAGTGTTTTTCCAAAATGTTACAGCACTTCAAGACACCTTTTACTACTGTGGGGATTTTGTATTTACATAATATTATGCGGCTCGCAGTTGAAGACCTTCAGTAGGAATTTGGCCCCAAATGCTGCAGTTAATAAAAGGAAGGTATGGGAGGCTCTTTGTGTAGAGTCACTGCAAACTTTCATGGGTAAACAAAATACTTTCTTGCTGAGCGCTACACTTTAAAAAAAAAATTAGTTTGTCTGATGCTCTAGCTGCTTATAAATCATGATGAAGACAGTATTAGATTATGATGATCTATTTTTCAATAGTTAGTAGGTTTCTATGTGTGCATATAAACCCAACATTCAGGGAACAGCATTTTCCTTTTAAAGTGTAGCTGCTCTTCTTTCCTAACCAGTATAAATCTGCAAGCTAAAAGCCAGTACATTTCTTGTAACATCTTCTCTCAGGGCTTTGCATTCCTTATTACTGAATGAATGAAACCAGCAGAATTCTACTTCTATAAGTTAACAGGACAATGCAAATACTTGTATTTTTGAAGCACCTAGGATTGTTGTGCTTTACAAAGTTGTCTTATCAGGTTTCGTGCTTCTGTACACACAAAAACATGCATACACGCTACTGTACGTAGATGATCATTGCTGTATGAGCCCACATAATTATTTTAAAAAATGTTCCAGTGGTGGAAGTTACAAATATTCTTGTTATTATGTGCCTGTAAAATGTATGCAGTTGCGATAATCAGTCTGTGATTCTTTTAAACATTATCAGAACTTCTGTGACTAATTCAGCCTTTTATCTATCTCTGGATGATCATGTAGAAGCTGGGCACATAGGAATGCTGAACAGATAGCATAATTGGTAGTGTAAATCTGAGTGGGTAGACAGTTGGATTTTCTTCAGTCAGTTCTTCCTAGCCACTGACTTTGAAGCTGTAATCCTTCTGAGCCAAGCATGGTCTCAGGTTCCAAACACACATTAATGCCACGATAAGAAACTTGCGGCAGAAAGGTTGTGCTGCATTGGGGTGTCACTGCTCCCATAGCCAAACCGGCTGTGAAGTTTCCTCATTAGTTTCAGCGCAAAGTCAATAGCTTTCCAAGTGTATTTTAACCAACCCAAGCTATCTTGGATGAAATGCAGAAAGAAGGTCTACGTGTCTTTCATCAGCTCAGCTCTGTACACAGTATCTTTCACTAAATTTGTGATCACAGACATCTGGTGACTGCTAACTGTTCTTGCAGCTGGGCTGAGTTAAGATACATGATGTGTTCTGGGGTGCAAATGAAGGGAAGAGGAAAAAAGACACAGGATGGTGTGATCTGCTCTACTTTTCTTAATGGTTTAACTTCATTCATTGAGGCATGTATGTTCTGGAGATCAGTGGAGTCAGCAGGACTCTCACAGTCACACAGACATTAGGATCAGGACCCAAGTTTGTAGTTTCTCATGCCAAGTGCTGGGTTGAATATTTGCAACTTTTCTTTCTGTTTAAATACTCAAATACAAATATTACCTTCTTTAAAACTAGTGAAGCTGCAACAGAATTAAAGTCAATAAAACTTTTAGTTTTCTTCTCATATTTGAACAAATGCTGCTTATGTCAGGTAAGTTGAAGAGATATAGGAAAAGAACTATCAAACTTAAAAAAAGTTTGTTTCTACTTCTTATTTTCATTCATTTTTACAACCAGGTACCTTTAATACCATGCCTAAAGGTATGGGCAAAATAGTCTCAAAATTTTCCTGAGATGAGCTGACGCAGAGTTTTGTAATGACATATAAATTCTTAAGTATAGTATTTCACCATTCTCCATGTCTATAATTAAAAAATTATGAGAGTAATAAGTGATATTCTTGCCTTTCTATTTTTATAAATCTCCCATTTCCAATGGAAATGAAACACAAAATAACTAGACTTTGGTCTTCTATGCTGCTTCTGATCTTTATGATAGTATATTACTGAGGAAGATATTTCATGTTTTGGATGGAATATATAATTACTGTGAAATTTTGAATTTCTTTACATGCTTAAAGTTACACAGAGGCTCGTTCAACCAATTGATTTTGTATTCACTTTCCTCTCCTTCGTTTGTCTTTCTTTCTTCCTTGTTTCCTTTCTTCCTTTCTGTCTTTCTGTCTGTCTCTCAAATGTGGTATTCTTCATTGTATGTCTCGCAGGCTATTGTTTCAATGCCCAGCTATCTTACTTTGGCACAAAGATATCTACGCTTGAATGTTTAGCAAAATGGTATTGCAGAGTTTATCCTCTCACAGTTGTAAAGCATGAAATTACTCTGATGGTATTGTACTCTTGTAGGTGTAAGATAACAATCGTATAAACGATGTGCAGGTGTTGACGAACATCAAATACTACCATACAAGCAGTGCAAGGCAGCGTCTCTGCTCATATGATGTTATTGTCTGTAGCTGATCAGAGAATTTATTCCAGACTATTTGTGTAATCCTTCTAAGTTTAAAAAACCAGGCTGTGCCTTTCTGTGCACGTGGACTTGTGGTGAATGAACTCAATGACAGAGACAGGCTCCTGTCTGTGTTGGAGAAGTATTTGACACAAAGCATCACCTTCTTTTCTCCTGCTGACTTGGACAATACCAGGAAATATATTCCCAAGCAAAGGGATAATTCAGTTAAAACCCCAGTTAGAATTTATCTGGATTTAAAAAAAAAAAAAAAAAGGAACACTGAGCCCAACTTGGAGTCCAAAGAGCAGGTTTTGGTTAATTGGAAGCCTAAGGAACCAGTCTCCTTCCTTTTGTGGGTGGTGGCAAAGTAGTTACAATAATTAATCTGTTCTGACTCTGTAACTAAAATTCTCCTGTGGGAAAAAATCATTCCAAGAAAAAAATTACTTTGGAGAACGGGGAGAAAACTTTATTCTAAAATGTGGTGTCTGCACAAGACATAGTTAATTTGCTAAAGCTTGTTGATTAATTTTGTCATGAAGCAAGTTCTTATAAAAGTCCTCAGCATTCATATAAAACTGTCAGACATTAAAACAATCATGAATGTTTTAAGCAATCATCTTGTTACTGTGTTTTTTCTTTGGAAAATACTTCTATTCATTCCTAAGAAGCTATTTTTCTACTCTCTGTCTTTTCTCACAGTTGGTGTAGAGATGTTGGTCTTTGATTTTTATTCTTAAATTTAGAGGTAGAAATTTTTAGTTGGGGAGTGCTAGGTTAACTTAAACATACACTGAAAAAAGAGATCTCCAAAGCTGCTGACTTGTTTCTATTTTACTTCTGGAGCAATTCGAAGGTTTTATGGAAAGTTGCATTAAAGAAGTCATAGAAAATGGACAAAGAAGGGAGCCCGTGAAAGTCATCTTCTCTCCTCAAGGCATATCTAAGGATGCCTGAAGCATTCTTGGCAGAGATTTGTCCAATTCTCCCTCATTGCAATTTAAGACCCTACCATCTGTTCTCTCTGCAGTAACCTTTTACACATCTGAAGACCATTGTCATGTCTCCCCACAGTCTTGTCATTTGTAGGTGGTGAAGAGCTTGGTCCTTTGCATGTTTCCCAGGCTTGGAGAGCTCTACCTTCTTTCCTCTGTATGCTGCGTTTGATTCATGTCATTCCTGGAAATGGTGCTTCAGACAGAAGATAGTACTCCATCTGAACAAACCCTTCCTATTGACATTTTTCCAGGATGGTATTTGCTTTTCTTGCAACCTTGTGGCATCACTGATGCATGTTCAGTATGTAACCCACTTTGACCTCTGATCCCATTTGTGGAACTGCTGTGGTCATCCCCATCTTGTATTTGTATGTCGGTTATTCCCAAGTGCTGTGCTCTGGATTTGTCCTTAGTGAAATCCTTAGTTCCATTTCTTTAATGACCACATGCATCTTATTTCAGTAATGCATCCTCTCTGTTTCTTCAGTTCATCCTTCTGAATTCAAATCCTGCCGTTTGTGTAGAACTTACAGCTTTTCCAAGTATTGCACCCTTTGCAAAGCTGATATGAGTGCCATTGATTCCATTACACAAATCATTAATGAAAATACTGAAAAGTCCCAGATCTGGGAGAAGTATTGTACAATGTAATGTGTATGGAATGTCCTGGCACTGACTCTTCGTTGCTGAAGCTCACAGGACAGGCATGGTGTGAACAGAGAATTATTCTACCGATACGCCATGACTTGGGAGAGGTGAAGCTGTGTCAAGTTGTCCAGGCTTGGGGAGTGCTGAGCATCTTTTGCAGCAGTGCTGATGAGGGTCCTCAGGAGGTCCAAAGCTGAAAAGACAACAGCCTGAAGCATCAGTGCCTCTTCCACACAAGTAGGGGGTTTATATTTGCTACGGTCACTCCCTCTTCGTGTTTATGGATGTAGAAATCAGCCCTACATAATTGTACTAGAACTATGTTTTAATATTTTCATAATTTAAACTGTTTCATGAAAAATTAAATTGAGTTTAGCCTTGCTTCTCTAAAAGAAGGGTGTTCTTAAGTACGGGGAGAAAGAAAGAGTTAGGAATACAAGCAGGAACTAGAATTATTGTTGGAAGGAAATAAACATTCAGGAGCTAGAGCTGTTGTGGTGCTCTGAGTAAGCCATGGTGTATATGTTTTCCTATTCATGGAAAAACTTGTTAATTTTCACTTTTGAAAGTATATATATATATATATTTTTTTTTCCTGACTTCAGTGCTATAAATGGCATGTTTCATTAGGAAATTGTATTTTTCTCAAAGAAATGCTGACAGGGATTTTTTTTCATATTCATCAGTGCTTCTCCATGAAAATGAGCCACCCAATATATCTGGGTTTCACACAAGTTTTTCAAAATTTCATGAGCTTTAAACTAGAGTTTCTATTACAGTTATTTTTTTCCATAACTCCCAACAAACTGATACTTTGCAAGAATAGTCATTTGACCGTATATTTTGCTGTGGAAAGTGCTTTTCTTTCCTACAGCTTCCTGGAAAATCTTTCCTTATCTAAACTCATGATGAACTTGCTGTTCTTACTAACAATGATTGCACTCTTTTCCAAGGCCAGTTACAAGAAAATAAATAGTTTCAGCTGCAGTGGCACTTCCGCTTTCTGTCACTTAGCTCAGCATACGAAAAAATAGAGATCCACAAGCAAACATTTTTAAATGGTTTGGCTGCCCATCAACCTTGAAATTAGCTGCAGAAATAATGCATACCTATGCATAATTCTTTTGTTTTAGGTATGGTAAGCCGGGAGACCTGAGACTGAACTTACGTTTTTGTAAGGGCTCTTTAGGAGTACTTGCTTATTTAATGTGAGTAAAATTACCAAGTAGCACACCTGTTATGTATTACATGGTTTCTAAAGTATAACCCTGCATTTCCTTTGAAAGGAGTGAGACATGGAAAAATTACATTAAAGAATGATGTGTCGGGCAGGTAATTTTCCCTTAAGATATAAATGATTCAGAGAGGCTGATTCTTGCTGCTGTGTTACTCAGTGAACAGCAATGCAGCCTGGATAAAGCACTGTATTGCTTTATATTGCTCTTGACTGAGGACACTGCATTGTATCAGGATAAAAAAACCCAGAATCACATCCATTAGAATAATTAATAAGTGATCTTTAACATCAAAAATGTCCAGTTCTGGCACAGCCACATTTTGAATGAACTGACCTGGATTTAACTCAAGGTTTGCTCAGTACAAGACTGGTCCAAAAGAGAGCAAATGTAGTTACCAAATCAATGACACATGACTGCAACAGAAACATATTTGATGAAAAAAGGAACTTGAGAAATCCAAGGCAATCAGATAAGGCAGCGGTCTCTCCGTGGTTTATTAAAGCTTGAAATGCGCAAACGAAGAGACTAACTTGTCCCATAATTTTGCAATTCTCATTCAAAGCTGGTATTTTGCATTTCAAGGAGTATTACTACTTGAAATAAAAAGTGGAAACTTAAATGGATATTTTCAAATTTTTATACTTTAAGACATGTAAACAAAAGCTCAAACTTTATATTTTTAAAAATTTGTGGTTTTTTGTTATTACTTTTTCATCTTTTACTCCCAAATCTAGATACTCTCTGGAGTAGGGCACTCTTGAGTTGTCTTGTCTACTTGTTCTTGAGTAACAGATGCTGCTGACTGACTGAAAAGCATCAGTTACCCCTAACTGGAGGGTTAGGTCTGACTTGGTTAGTCAGTGTGAGACTAGGCTACGTACAGCAGCTGGCAAAGGGGTGTGGGACTGAGTTACCCAGGCTGCTGTCACCTGCCTGCCGCTTTCTTCCAACAGGAAATTTTTGTCCCCGTCCCTACCCTCAGCCTCCAGAAGAACTGAGTGTCTGGTTACTCATTAACAGTATTCTGTCAAAATGATTTGGGTGAGTTTAAATGCTTCATAGTGAGGGATTGTTTTTTTTGTTTTTTTTTTTAAACTTGGATCAATTTTGACAGAACTGGGTTAGAGGAGACTGTGCATGCAGTGACGCCAGCAATAGGAAGGCGCAGCCGTCTCACCCGGGAGGCCTGAAGAAGCAGCTTGGGGAAGTGTGCATGAGTAGCCACTGACACTGGTTCTGCCACAGCCGGAGAATTTTGTCTGACTGGGCTTTCTTTAAATCTAGGCTCACCTTCAGTGCATTTTTCAGTTAAGAAAAATGTGTGAGTTGACAGCATCATCAGTGAAACAGCACGCTCAGAACATCTGAAGGAACAAGCCGTCCCAAGAAAGGGAGGGAATTTTTAGCTGTGGTTTGTAGACTTTGGGGTAGGGGGATGAGTTTGCAACCCCGTTAATGCCTGTGATAACTTGCCTTTGGAAGTCACAACTGCTGCTGAAGGCTTGGTGCCTTCTCGCCTTCACTGAAGGCATTAGGAACTTGCAGCAGAATTCTTCACACCTTTCCGTAGCGGCTCCCCAGCCGCAGGAGGATATTTCTCAGGATGTCAGTCTGTGTTATGAAGATAATGTGAGTTCAAGGAGTCCTGCCTCCTTGCATGTTCTTTCTCTGCTCGTCTCTCATTCCTACCCCTACACCTTCAGCCGCTCCAGGGTGACTTGTAACATAGATCCTTCCAGCAATCCACCTTCTTCAGAGCCCCACCAACAGCTCCATGAGTGTTGCTGGGAAGGAAGCAAACTGGTGTGGTGAAAGAGGAGAAGCCCAGGCTTCTTAAACTGGTTTTGCCACTGAAGCCAGTGACAGGTGAAGCAACCACTGAGACAATAATTTCTCAAATTATTCGAGGACAAATATATTAAAATGTTCTGTACATTATTTGGAAGACTGTGCAGATGACTGGGCACAGGTAGGACATTTTGTTCAACTTTTTAGGACAAATAGTCTGAAAATATACACATTTATTATGCTTTTCACCACGACTAAACAAGAGCATCCATATTTTGTCTTTGGCTTTAAGATCCAGAGTATATTGCAGTATGATGTATTAAATCTAATTATTGTAGCCAATGGCATTTGAGTTTTTTTACTTGGAAGCAAGAGAACTAAAGCATTGACTCAACATTTTAGCTTCTGTAAAAAAATGCTGGTAAAAAGCAGATGGTTTGACCCTGGCCGAGAGTGTGAGAACCATTACAACATTGTTCATTGACGAAAGCCATGTGTCGTTTTGGTTAAAGAGTTTTAAAACCTGTATCATCTGGGTAACAGCGAGTTCTCTTGTACTGTTTCTTCCTGTATTTGTGAAGCTCCTGCTGCAACAGAATCCCAGTCCTTCGAGAACACCAGTAACATGAGCAACAACCGTAGTTCAACTGGCCAAGCACTGATGTACAGTGTTCGTTGTAGGCAGGTTACTAACAGGCAACAGTCCAAAATACTTCAACAGCCTTAAAAATGTTTCCAAGAAAACGTTACTGATTTTAATAATGACTATGCAATACGTAGTAAACATGAATGCAAGAGGTTAAGAGATCAGCACGGGGTTCTCAGCAGCACAGACTGAACACAGGAAGCAATGGGGAAAGTCTAAGGTTCAACTGTTCAGTTAAAGCCAGAACGGAAATTGGGGCAAGAAAAAGAAAACATGGTGTCATAAACATGATGACGTCTCTGTGCTAGGAAGGTGACTCACGATACAGTTGTAAAACCTAGGAACAGAAAGTTCTTATAGATTCTAGAAAGTAAGGCAAAGTTGGTAATCATGTCATGTTTTCACCACAGATGAATCTATTTCCCCTTTTGATTAAAAGGTCAGGCAGATCAAATGCAATCAGATAAAGCACACAGTAAATCACACACTCAAAGTACTCACTGTAATTAGTTATGAAACATAATAATGTGTCTATGAGTTCTTTTCAGCTTAGGCAGTGGAGGCGTTTCCTTATAACAAAGTATTTAGGCAGACAGGAAAAAATGCACAATTTTAAGTGAGAAGGAAAGTACATTGTTCTAACTTGCTTACATCTAGAACACATCAACTAATTAAAACAGCAGAGGAAATTGTCAAGATCATCTCTATAGTTTCAAATCAGGAGAAATACAAATGCTGCAAGAAGCAAAGCTCTTAAGCACATTCTTAACTTCAAGCACAAACACTCCCATGGAAATCGGTGGTGGTGACTCAACAGCTTGCGAGATCAAGTCCTTAAAAGTGTTTATTTTCTTTCATTATTTTGCATATGTATTGCAGGTTCTCCTACAGCAAAGCAGCAAGCTGCTGCATGTGCCTTTTAAATGTGGGTACAGAGGAATTTACAATGTAAGCATTTTGTGATATATTTTGTGAAATCTGTACCATCACCTCAAGTTTTTTCTGTAGGTTCGTTGTAGCACAGAAATGCTGCAGAATTAACACATATTCAGGCAAGGGGGATGGGAGATATTGCTTCTTATCATCAAAAGACATTTATTTGTGGGAGAGTATGGCGCAAGAGCAACGTATCACAAGGTTTATTACTTTGCATGTGAGGTTGGGTAACTGCTTAACAAAACTGTATTGTTTGCTGACTGGAGTTGTGGCATTTTGTAAGGGAAAGGAACCTCCTATGAAGTAAAACAGAACTATTCTGGCTGTCATATTTGTAAAGGAAATAATCTGTGTTCATTTCTCAATGGTAAAGTGTTTTGAGATTATGCAAGTACACCAATGCAAGATGGTCATTAACTATTCAAGAGACAGAGTCTAACTACTCCATGATGTCTTTTTTTAGTTCTTCCTGTTTAGTTCATATTAGTTTTACCATTTGTTTGCACTTACAGCCTCCCGTTTGCTTCTAGAAAAAAGAAAGAACCTCTCAGATGTAAGCAGTGTACTGACTGCAAGGTATGAAACTGCAGTTTCCTTACATTTCGGTGCAGCCTCTATCTTTGTTCTGTATTCAGCTAATATTTTGTGAAGTAGAATAACATCCTCTTCTCTTCCATTGTTTCTGTTGATTCTGTGTCTTGGGATTTTGACAGGAAAAGTGGCTCCAGTTTAAATCCAGTCAGAGTTAGCAAGTAAGGGTTTTGAGAATGCAGACTGAGCAATTACCACAGAAGTGGCCAGAGCAGCTATTTTGAATGTGGGTCCAAGAGTTTCCAGATTTTTCCTCTGAGCCGTGGTTCTGGTTACACCTAACTCTAATAATCGCAGTTAATACTGACCTTCTTCACAAAGTCCTCTTTGCAGCACCTGGACAGGCAGAAGCCCGATTTCCGCCAAGGACTTCCAGGCAACGCAGTAACAGGCAAATGCTAATGCTAATGCTGCTGTCAGAGTAGGGAGTTTATCACTGTACTTTAAAAGACTGTAGGGTGAGAATAGAATGACCTGTGTTGTTGGACTTTTACTTAAAAATACAACAAAAATGTAAATTAAGATCCAAAATCTACTCACTTGGTTTCTGGCAGTAGCTCTGATGCAATAAATGTTTCTAGATGAATACGTGTGTGACGTGACGTATGCCCCAAATCAGTGGACGCCTCCTGTTTTTTTACCTGGATATTTAAGCCAGTGCAGGGTGGCCAGCACTGCTACCCTGCTGACCTTCTGCTGGTCAGGTAGGCGTGAGGCTCTGCACTGGGACACAAGAAAAGGGTTTCATTTTACAGTCTGGAGAAGCAGGTGCAGACTTTCAAAATATGGAAATCTGGATCGCTGTAACCTGTGAACTACTATATGTTTAGAGACACAAGAAAACTAGTAAATTGCATCCTCTGTGCAAACCAGGGTCGGGAACAGCAGCATTTGCTGGCATGAAAATGCACCTTCTGTTTACTATTTGCATTAAAATTGCGACTTGTGAAACTTCTGCATCTGATAGCAAATTATTTACTATTCTTTGGAAGTTATCTTGCATTTTAAATGTTCAGGTTTTCTTTCTTTGAACATTTCCCCTTGTCCTGGGTTTGGCCAGAACAGGGTTAATTTTCACTGGAATCCAGGAAGGGGCACAGCCGGGGGGTGGGGGCTGACCCCACCTGGCCAAACAGAGCCTGGTATTCCATACCATGTGCCGTCAC
>Ga0065711_1037821_pt1 | contig 19436 bp, 19 predicted proteins | sample Hoacrofraction12_FD_59098 | JGI IMG/M metagenome (GOLD analysis project Ga0065711, IMG submission 59098) | Hoatzin crop microbial communities from Cojedes, Venezuela - Epithelial fraction 12 v2 (version 2) | ecosystem: Host-associated > Birds > Digestive system > Esophagus > Crop | place...
TGAAGTTCATCACCACCTGCCCCGTCTGCGGCACTCCACTCGTGCGGGCTGAGGGCGAAGCTGCCCACTATTGCCCTAACGACCAGTGTCCCCCGCAGTTGAAAGGGCGCATTGAGCACTTCATTTCACGCCGTGCAATGAACATCGAAAGTCTTGGGCCAGAGACTGTTGACGACTATTTCGACCGCGCGCTCATCCATACGCCTGCCGACCTCTATTCGCTCAAACTCGACGACATCAACGGCACCTACGGCACACGCGAGAAGAGTGGGCGCAAAATCCTTGCCAGCATCGCGCAGAGTAGGGAAGTACCCTTCGAGCGCGTCTTGTTTGCACTCGGCATCCGCTTTGTGGGCGAGACTGTGGCCAAAATCATTGCCAGCCATTTCAAGACCATGGAAACCCTCTCCGCTGCAACGCTCAGCGACCTCCTTCAGGTGGAAGGGGTGGGGGAAGTCATTGCCAAAAGCGTCGTGGCCTACTTTGCCAGCGAAACCAACCGTGAGCAGGTCGAGCGGCTGCGTGCTGCAGGGCTGCAGATGGAGATGCAAGCAGCAGAGCAGGTTTCCGACCGCCTCCAGGGCAAGACCATCGTCATCAGCGGCGTCTTCACCCACCATTCACGCGACGAATACAAGCAAATGATTGAGCAGCACGGAGGCAAAAACGCATCCTCCATCTCCAAGAAAACCTCGTTCGTGCTTGCTGGCGACAACATGGGGCCATCCAAACTGGAGAAAGCCCAGTCGCTTGGCGTGCCAATCCTCAACGAAAATGAATTTTTAAAAATGATAGAATCATGAAAAATCTGAAGCTTTTTGCGCTCATCGCATGCCTCTTGGCACTCACGACGAGTTGCCTCGACGACAAGGAAGACACGGCAAAAGCCACGGTCTCCTACTATGGCAACCTCTATTCAGTGGAACTCACCGCTGATGCCGACAGCGTTTTCCTCCCGCTCCTCCCCAGCGCCTTCAACAAGCTGGGGCTGATTTCCCTGAACAGCGCCTTTGAAGAGACCGCCCAGCAAAGTTATGGCACAGTGGAAACCGCAGTGGTTATGTGCAACATCCAGGCCATTGAAACCTACAAGAAGAAACTCAGCGGCTACTCTCTCGAGCAAGTCAAGAGCGCCATGTTCACCGAGAACGTCGATTCTCTCGCCAAGTGGGGCTACAGCAGCCTTTCCGACGTCAACCTGCAGCCATTCCAGGGCATCTTCCTCCTCCAGAGCGCACGTGCCACTGCACCCATCGACACCATCAAAGTGCTGTTTGAATAAACAAGAAAAGTGAATCCGCAGGAAATCATAGACCGCTTCTATCCCGCTGACCAAGAGGCTTTGCGGCACATACTCATCACCCATTCGCAGAGCGTGATGGACAAGGCGCTCCACATCGTCGATGCCCATCCAGAACTCCAGGCCGACCGTGCTTTCGTGGCAGAAGCAGCCATGCTCCACGACATTGGCATCATCGCAACCAACGCCCCTGGCATCCATTGCTTTGGCACTGAACCCTACATCCGCCATGGCCTCATTGGAGCATCCATGCTCCGCCAACTGGGCTATGAGCGCCATGCACTCGTCTGCGAGCGCCACACGGGCGCTGGCATCTCGCGGGCTGAAGTCATTGCCCAGCAACTACCACTGCCCCTTGCCGACTACCTCCCCCTCTCTGTCGAAGAGCAAATCATCTGCTTCGCCGACAAATTCTTCTCCAAAACCCACTTAGACCGCGAGAAGACCGTGGAGCAAGCCCGCAACAGCCTCCTCAAATTCTCCGACGAAGGCATCCGCCGCTTCGATAGTTGGTGTAAACGATTTTTGTAGATGACTAAAATTCAGGAGATTATATCAGCCATCGGCGGAGTGGTATGGGGCTGGCCAATGATTATTCTTTTGCTCGGCACACACATCTACCTCACCATCCGTCTCCGCTTCCCACAGCGCAAACTCTGGAAAGCCGTCAAACTCAGCGTGCAGAGCGAGGCAGGAGCCAAAGGCGACGTCAGCCAGTTCGGCGCACTCGCCACAGCACTCGCAGCAACCATTGGCACAGGAAACATCATCGGCGTGGCAACAGCAGTATCACTCGGCGGACCAGGAGCAGTACTCTGGTGCTGGCTCACAGGCCTCTTTGGCATCGCAACCAAATACAGCGAAGCCCTACTCGCACTCAAATACCGCGTGAAAACCCCAGAAGGACGAATGCTCGGCGGGCCCATGTATGCCCTGGAGCGCGGACTCGGCCTCAAATGGCTCGCCATACTCTTCTGCATCTTCACAGCCCTCGCAGCATTCGGCATAGGAAACACCGTCCAAGCCAACGCCATCAGCGAGAACCTCTGCCTCCTCCTTGCCGACTGGATGCCAGAAAGCGTCATGCGCATTGGCGTCGGCATACTCCTCTCCATACTCATCGGCGTAGTCATCATTGGCGGCGTGAAAGGCATCGCACGCATCTGCACAGCCTTCGTACCCATCATGGCACTCCTCTACGTCGCAGGATGCATCTACATCCTCTGCTGCAACGCCCCATACCTCCCCCAGAGCATACGCCTCATCGCCACACAGGCCTTCTCCCTCCAAGCCGTCGGCGGAGGAACAGCAGGAACCGTCATGATGGCAGCAGCACGCTACGGCATTGCCCGAGGACTCTTCAGCAACGAGTCAGGCATGGGAAGCGCACCCATCGTCGCAGCAGCAGGAAAAACCAACAGCCCCGTCAGAGGAGCACTCGTAGCAAGCACAGCAACCTTCTGGGACACCGTCGTCATCTGCGCCATCACAGGACTCGTCATCGTCTCAAGCATCATTGCAAACCCAGACATCGACATCAGCGACGGAGCAATGCTCACCAAAAAAGCCTTCGGAGCAATACCAGTCGTAGGAACACCCATACTCACCTTCGGCATACTCACATTCGCCTTCTCCACCATCCTCGGCTGGAGCTACTACGGAGAAAGAGCAGTAGAATACCTCACAGGCCGCAAAGGCATCATACCCTACCGCGTGGCATGGACCATCGCATGCTTCCTCGGAAGCATCATCAGCCTCGACCTCGTATGGAACATCGCCGACGTCATGAACGCCTTCATGGCACTGCCAAACCTCATCTCACTACTCCTCCTCTCAGGCGTCATCGCCAAAGAAACCAAAAACAGCAGATTCTGAACAACCCTGCCTATGCCACCGCACCTGCACCATCGGCTGACTCCCAGCGAGCGTCTTTTTGTGCAAGCGAGAGCAGAGATAAAACTTGTTTTAGCTATGCCGAGCCGCCAAAAAGCTAACGCCGTTGATACTCCTTTACTCCTTATTACCCCAAGCAATTGTTAATTCTTAATTGTTAATTGTTAATTCTTAATTCCTAATTGCCCCATGGTTCACGACCTCTGCATCATCATGCTCACAGCAGCAATAGTGAGCATACTCTTCAAACTACTCCGCCAGCCCGTAGTACTCGGCTACATCGTCGCAGGAATGCTCGTGGGCCCACACCTCCTCGGAGGCACCTGGCTCACCGACACACAAAGCGTAGAAACATGGGGACAAATCGGCGTACTCTTCCTACTCTTCGCACTCGGACTCGAATTCTCCTTCAAAAAACTCATCGCAGTAGGAGGCACAGCCATCATAGCAGCAATCGTCATACTCACAGGAATGCTACTCACAGGATTCCTCGCAGGACGATGCCTCGGACTCAACGAACTCAACAGCCTCTTCCTCGGAGCAATGCTCAGCATGTCAAGCACAACCATCGTCTTCAAAGCACTCGACGACATGGGACTCCGAGAACAACAATTCGCCAAAATCTGCTTCGGCATACTCATCGTAGAAGACCTCTTCGCAGTACTCATGATGGTCATACTCTCATCCATCGGAGAAAGCGGAGCAGTAAAAGGAGGAACACTCATCGCACAATTCATCAAACTCGCCGCATACCTCATCCTCTGGTTCGTACTCGGCATCTGGCTCCTGCCAACACTACTGCGACTCTTCCGAAAACACCTCAGCGACGAAACACTCGTCATACTCGCCGTAGGACTATGCCTCGGAATGGTACTCCTCGCAACAGCAGCAGGATTCAGCAGCGCACTCGGAGCATTCGTCATAGGAAGCGTCCTCGCAGAAACACTCGAGGCAGAAAGAATAGAACACCTCATCAGCCCAGTCAAAGACATCTTCGGAGCCATCTTCTTCGTCTCAGTAGGCATGCTCATCATACCACAACAACTCTGCACACACGCAGCAACAATAATCATACTCATACTCCTCGTAGAAATAGGACAAATCACCTTCGCAACACTCGGCACACTACTCAGCGGAGCAAGCCTCAAAGTCAGCATGCAAACAGCATTCTCACTCACACAAATAGGAGAATTCGCATTCATCATCGCAGCACTCGGACAACAAATGGGCGTCATGGACCCCAGCCTATACCCCATAGCCGTAGCAGTCAGCGTCATCACAACATTCCTCACACCATTCGTCATCCGACTCGCAGAACCAGCCTACAACCACCTCTGGCCACGGCTCACCCCAGCCATCCAGCAAGCACTGCAAAACTACGCACGACAGCGCAACACACCAACACAAGAAAGCCTCTTCCGCAGACTCTTCAAAAAAATCACACTCACACTACTCATCTACGCAACACTCCTCTCATTCCTCTACATACTCTACTTCACCTACATCCTACCATGGCTCGACAACACCATCGGCCAACACATCCCAACAACCCTCCTCAAAACCATCGAACTCACCATACTACTCGCCACATCAGCACCACTGCTCTACGCCATGCTTACAGCACAAAGAGCCAGCCAAGAAAACAAACAAATGTGGCACAGCACACACTTCGAAAAAGCCAAACTACTCACACTCGTCATGCTCCGACTCCTCCTGCCAGCCATCTTCGTCGCCTACGCCATCAGCAGGACATTCACACTCACATCATCATTCGTCTTCCTCATCGCACTCGCCATAGTCATCGCACTACTACTCTCACGACGGCTCCGCCGAAACACAGCAGCACTCACACAACAATTCAACCGAAACCTCTCAGCACGAGAACGAAGAGCAGAAGAAATGAGAACCATATCACAACAATTCACACAATCACTCGCAGCATACGACATACACATCGCAGAAATCACACTCCCACCCACCTCCACACTCTGCGGAAAAAACCTACGCGACCTCAACATAAGAAACCGCTCAGGAGCAACCATCCTCCGCATACAACGCTCAGGAATCAACATCAACATACCAGGAGGAAACACCATACTCTTCCCAGCCGACAAAATCATAATCGCAGGAAGCGACGAACAAATCACAGCCTTCCGACAACTACTCAACGACAGCCAGCGCACACAAGACACACCACACAAGCGCACACACGTCAGACTACAACAATTCACCATCACACCAACAAGCCCACTCCTCCGCCACACCATCATCACAGCAGCCATACGCGACAAAGCACACTGCCTCATCATCGCCATAGAACGAGACGGAGTACTCATCACAAACCCCGAACCAACACTCACCTTCCAGCAAGGCGACATCATCGTAGCAGCAGGAGAAACCGACCAACTCAACCAATTCATACAGCAAAACACCTGACCACCGCCAGCAAATAGCACGCGCAAGGCATGAAGCCAGCCCCTCTCGGGTTGGTTTCTTTTTGGCACATCAACAAAACGAAGGGCATCGTTTTGGAAAAAGAAGACCTTCGTTTCAGAAAAGGAAGACCTTCGTTTTGAAAAGGAAGGACATCGTTTCGCATGTAAAATTCAAACAGAAACGCAAAAAAAAGCGAAAAAGTTTTGGCGTAGCGCAAAAAATGCTTACCTTTGCCACCGCAAAGGGGCGAAAATCCCTTTGTGGAAGAATCGATTAGTCGGCAAGAGCCTCCTGCGTTCGCGCATTCAGTTGCTTCACTCCACTTTTCCAATGCCCGTTTCTTCCTAACCTTAAGAAATCGTGCCCGGGTACTGCCACGAAATGATGACTTTGTTATGACCAATAACACAGTTTATGATTTCGTTACTGCAGCAAATTGCAGGGCGAAATCAGAGAAAGACAATAACGCCATCCGCTGCCAGAGGGAAATGATTCTTTCTGCAGATGCTATGCTGTCTTTGCCTGAAATTTCGGGGGGGGGTATAACTATCTAATAGTCAATCATTTACAAGAATTTCTAGCGCATTCTCGCAAGGAATGCGCTCCTTTTGTTGTGCTTGAAAGTAATAATCTGTATAATAATAAATCAATGTCATTATGAAAACAAAAAGAAGAATCATTACGAACATCTTTCCTTTGTTGTGCATTGCTGCATCGTCGTTCTGCTTTGTAGCATGCAACAATGTGGAGTTCACGCCAAAGGAAGCCCAAAAAGTTGGAGCAGGCGATGTGGCACGCAGCATTCAGAAGTGTAGTCGCTTGTCAACTGCAGAATTTAGCGTGAAAAAGATTATTATTCACAAAGATGATGCCAAGGTTAAGGGTTCTCTGTTCGGAGGCAAGTTCTCCATGAAGATGCCAGCCTCCGAGCGCAAGATTGCCATACCCGTTGCTGCTACCCTGAAGGCTTACATCGACTTCGGCGATTTTTCTGAGGAAAATGTCAGCGAAGCAGACGGCAAAGTGGAAGTGGTGCTTGCCGACCCCGTCGTGGAAATCACTTCAACCCGCATCATGCACGACGAGATTAAGCGCTCGGTTTCACTGTTCCGCACGAACTTCAGTGACGAGGAACTGACGAAATACACCCAGCAAGGCCGTGAGGCAATCATCAAGAGCATTCCTGAGCTGGGCATCATTGAGATGGCCAAGGACAATGCGCGCCAGACGATTACTCCGCTTCTCAAGAAGATGGGATTTGCCGAGGAGAACATCGTGATTTCCTTCAGCGGCGACAAGAGTGCTGCGCAGCCCAAAGTGGTGTCGGCAGAGGCATAAGATAACCCGAGTATTAACACAAAAGACCAAATATTCAGATGAAATTTCTTAAGTTATTGGTTGTAATAGCCGTTTTGGCAGCCATAGCAGCTGCATTCATGTATTTTAAGGGAATTGGCCCAATGGCGTCCATGAAGATGGAGATCAACGACTCGATTGAAGACAATGGCCAGCTGGTGACCGACATGAAGGCCATCAAGCAGTGGGAGTTCCTTGTCATCAATGAAGAAGAAGTGATTGATAGCGTAATAAAAGGCAGAATCTATGACGATGTGCTTGTACGCATTTATTATGGTTCCTTGCATCTGGGCGTTGACCTGGCCGAGATGGCAGACTCCGCGCTGCAAATCAGCGGCGACACCGTGATTGCGCAGCTGCCTCCCATTAAGCTGCTTGACGAAAGATTCATTGACGAGGCACGCACCCAGGCCTTCTATGAGAAGGGCACATGGAAAGACGAGGCCAAAGGCAAGCTTCTCAACAAGGCAGACCGCGTTATGCGCAAGAACTGCCTGACCAAAGAGAACTTCAAGCTGGCAGAAGAAAATGGCATGCAGCAGATGGAAAGCTTCTTCCGTTCCTTGGGTTTCAACCATGTTGCCGTTTCCTTTGCCTCGCCAGTCAACCAGAAAGAGGTGAAGTATTGACATTTATCCACTTGAATCACGCTTGAAAGTCTACAATTATGGCAAGAAATCAAATTGCATCATCATCTTCTGAGAAGAATGGTACAAAAAGCTAGGAATCACAAAGCTTAAAAAGTCGTTTTGTTAATTGGCTGTCCACAGATGAAGGTTCCGAATTCGCATTTGATATTATAGGTGGTATAGCAAGTGGTTTAAAAAACAAAATTAAAGAAATATTAAAATTATAAGTCAACCCCTTTTTTATTTACTTTTAAACAATATCATTATGGCAGAATTTAGTTTAGACGGCCGCAAAACCGTGAAGGGTCTGAAAGACGACTTCAAAAAGACATTTGGCGCAACCCTGCGCGTGTACACCACTCCCAACTGCAAGGCATTTGCAGACGACAAGGCTACCTTGGCTTCTCTCCGTGCAGCTGGCAAGGAAGGCGGTTCGCTGGTAGTTAAGGGCAACCGCACCTGCGGCTCCTTCGAGAAGGCAATCGCTGACATGTATGGCATTGGTGTGCAAGTGGCAAGTCCAAACGACAAGGAACTTGCTCCAGATGACATTACGCTGACTGCAGCTGGCAAGCTGAAGTAAATCGGGTTGTGGGGAGGCGCAACCATCAAGTGGAAGTGCCTCCCCATTTTTTTAACAAAGAAAAGATATGGCAGGAAACGATTTCGCAGCACAGGTGCAAGAAGACTTGAAAAGCTTCTTGGACCGCCCCCATGAGTTGTTCTTCAACGAGAAGGACTTCCAGGTCCATTTGGCCCTTTTCCTGCGGGGTACGGGGCACTATGACGATGTGGATGTAGAATACTATATCCCATACTCTGAATTTGGAGAAGACTACGTTTGGAAAAACGAGCTATATATAGATGTGGTGGTTCGCCGCGGAGCGGCATATATCCCGATTGAACTGAAATATCCGACAAAGAAAATCGCCAGGAGAATCAAGCGCTTCGGTGAGCAGCTGCAAGAGGACATCACCATAGTGAAAACCCAAGGCGCACATAATATTGGGATGTATAGCTTCTGGAAAGATGTGCGCCGCATGGAATTGGTGAAAAAGCGCTTCGCGTCCGTGGCAGCGGGTTTTACGGTGTGGCTTACCAACGACCCCGCTTTTTGGAGCACACATCGCGAAACAGCAACCAGCCGCGAGATGACCGCTGAAGATGGAGTTCATGGTCGCTCCAGGTGTTGGCATGATTCATCGCTTTCTGCCAACCACCCAGGCTTCTTTTTGGATAATGAATATAATATCCAGTGGCATGATGCAGCCAACGAATATGCCACCTTCAGATATTGCATAACAAGAATTGTTTAATGGATTTATAAAGAAGTTTTATGGCAACAAACAAAGTAAGAGTTTATGGCAAAGCGCAAAACCGCACTGCGCTGGGCATCGTGAACGCCTACATGGTAATGTATCCTCAGGCAACGCTTGACGATTTGCGCAAGGCTTTTCCTGATGCGCTGAATCCAGATGCAGGCACGAAGAAACTTTTCCAAGAAGTAGGCAAGAAAGAAGGCAGTGCCAACTGGAGTGGCTATTTTGACAAACCCGACGAGTTGATTACCACAGGTGATGGCAAGCAGGCTGCACTGGTCTCCATGTGGACCGCCCCCAGCTTCAAGCGCTTGGTTGACCATGCCGCACAGTACGGAATTGAGATTGCTGAGTTCTACGCTGCCGACAAAGGCATTGGCAAGAAAGGTGGCTATCGCCTGGAGTATCTGAATGGTTATACTCCGCCCGCACCATCGAAGAAGAAAAGCGCATTGCTGTGGGGGTTGATAGGTCTTCTTGGCGCAGCACTTGTAGGAACAGTTGCCTATACCTTGCTCCGCTCACCAGAAGTGGAAGTCGTGGAAAAGACTGTGGAAAAGACTGTCACGGTTGTTGACACAGTTTATGTTCAGCAAATCCAAGAATTGGAAAAGAGCTTCAACGCCACCAAGTTTGAGCAGGGCAAGACTGACCTGTCTGATGATGCCAAGGAAGTGCTCTTTAAACTTGTGGATGTGATGAAGAAGTCTCCCGAGATGAAACTCAAAGTGGAAGGCCATACATCTTCAGAAGGTACGGCTGCTGTTAATCAGATTCTTTCTGAGGCCCGTGCGAAGTCTGTAGTAGATTTCCTAATCAGCCGTGGCATTGATGCTGACCGCTTGTCCTATGAAGGTTTTGGTTCTTCTCGCCCTCTCAACGCAGAAAACCCAGAGGCTGCGGAGAATCGCCGCACAGAGTTTATCGTGACCGAAGAGACGTCGGAACCAGAATCGGAACCAGAATCTGAAAATTGAGCAAAATATGAAAAGAAAACTTGGACCAGAGTTTAAACGCTGGTTCTAAGTCAATAATTATTTATCAACAAACAAATTTAAAAATTAAACATTATGGCAATTAACACAATTGAAGAAGCCAAAAAAAGAATCAAGCAACTTTGGGGCTTGTCTGGCATTCTTGGTGCAGCCCTGGTAGGTTCCGTGGCTTACACGGCACTTCGCGCCCCCGAAGTTCAGGAAAAAGTAGTTGAGAAAACCGTAGAAAAGACCGTCACGGTTGTTGATACGGTTTATGTTGAGCAAGTGCAGGAACTGCAGAAGAGCTTCAATGCTACGCAGTTTGAGCAGGGCAAGACGGCGCTGTCTGACGATGCCAAAGAAGTCCTCTTCAAGCTGGTGGAGGTGATGAAGCAAACTCCTGACATGAAGCTCAAGGTGGAAGGCCACACATCTTCCGAAGGCACAGACGATGTCAACCAACTGCTTTCCGAGGCTCGCGCAAAGGCCGTCGTGGAATTCCTGATTAGCCGTGGCATTGAACCTGAGCGCCTTTCGTACGAAGGCCTTGGTTCTTCTCGCCCCATCAATGCAGAAAATCCCGAGGCGCCTGAGAACCGCCGCACAGAGTTCATCGTGACAGACGAATTCGTAGAGGCAGAACCCGAAGCCGCTGCTGAAGAAACTGCTCCCGAAGCTGCTGAAAGCGAGCAAAAGCAATAAAAACAGACAATTATCAATAATTATTAATTTCTAAATTTAACGCATTATGGCAATTAAAAGAACAAAAGATGGCAGCGTTGATTTGCGCACCAAAGAAGGTAAGGAAATCGCAAATCGTATGGCAAAGGCCCGTGAGGCTCGCAAAAGCAAGAACAGCATCGTTAATCGATTCGTTCGCCTTTTTACGAAAAAGTGATTCCGTTTAGCGTCTTAGTTTAAGAAAAGACTAATCCTGATTAAATACAAGAGAATATGAAAACTGATATTAAAAAACTTGCAAGTTTCTTCGCCTGCGCTATTTGGGCAGACGAAAAGTTTGACGAAACACAGCGTGAAGTTGTTGATGACATTGCAGAAGCACTTGAGATTGATCCCAAAGACCTTTCTGTTGCCCTGTATGCTGCAATCGCAGACGTCAATTCGATGGATGAAGAACAGCTGAATCAGTATCTGATTGAAGCTGCGGTGGATATTGACGAGGATGAGGCACTCATTATTTTTGAATGCGCCATCGACCTGGTGCTCGCCGACAAAGTGCTCATGAAGGTTGAGGTGAACAACCTCCTGACCATGGCAGAGGTTCTCGGCATCGAAACAGAAGACGCCGTTCTCATGCTTGTCGACATGGTGAAGGAGAATCCTCATATCAAGATTGACATGCAAAACGACGTTGATTCTGAAGAACCTGCAAAATCAGAAGAAAATGAGTAGTCAGAAAGATTATTACCGCAAATGCATTATCGACTTGCGCACCAAGATTGAAAGGGAGCGCGAGGCAAAGAAAAAAGATAATGAACATTATGCCCGTCTGATCGCTGGCGCTTCATCGCCTTCTTCGAAAGCAAGCTTTCGCAAGAGCAAGATTGACGCTGCAACCCGCCACGATAAGAACATCGATAGCTACAAGCGCCAAATCGCTTCCAAGCAGGAAAGCATGAGACGCTGCAAATAACGCCTTGAATAATAAAAGAGTTCGGCCATCGCCCGCAGGCAATGGTCGAACTCTTGTTTATACGCCTGTCAGTTCGCTCCTCGCGCTTGAGAGCGCATTGTGAATCTCCTCGACCTTCGTTTGGTTGCAGTGGTGTGTTTAGATGTATTCGCGGAGGTATTGTCCTGTGATGCTTTTTGGGTTGGCGGCTATTTCTGCGGGGGTGCCAGTGGCGATGATTTGCCCGCCCCGGTGTCCTCCTTCGGGTCCGAGGTCTATGATGTGGTCGGCTGTGGCGATGAGTTCTATGTTGTGTTCGATGATGATGACGGTGTTGCCTTTGTCGGTGAGGCGCTGGAGGATGGCCCGGAGGGTTTTGATGTCTTGGAAGTGCAGGCCTGTGGTGGGCTCGTCGAGGATGTAGAGTGTGTGCCCCGTGTCTCTGCGTGCGAGTTCTGCTGCGAGTTTGATGCGCTGGCTTTCTCCTCCTGAGAGAGTGGTGGAGGGCTGTCCGAGCTGGAGGTAGCCGAGTCCTACGTCTTGGAGTGTTTGTATTTTGGCGCGTATTTGTGGCTGGTTCTGGAAGAACTGCAGGGCTTGGGTGATGTCCATGTTGAGTACGTCGGCGATGGATTTGCCTTTGAAGCGCACTTCGAGTGTGGCTCTGTTGTAGCGCTGTCCGTGGCAGGTTTCGCAGGGCACTTGCACGTCGGGGAGGAAGTTCATGGCGATGTTTTTGTAGCCGTTTCCGTGGCATGTCTCGCATCTTCCTCCTTTGACGTTGAAGGAGAATTGCCCGGGTTTGTAGCCGCGTATTTGTGCTTCGGGCATTTGTGTGAAGAGTGCGCGTATGTCGGTGAAGACGCCTGTGTAGGTGGCGGGGTTGGAGCGTGGTGTGCGGCCTATGGGGGTCTGGTCGACGGTGATGATTTTGTCGATGTGTTCGAGGCCTTCTATGGTTTCGTAGGGGAGGGGGTTGCGGTGTGAGTGGTAGAGGTGCTGGGAGATGATGGGCTGCAGGGTGTCGTTGATGAGTGTGGATTTGCCGCTTCCGCTGACTCCTGTGACGCAGGTGAGTTGGCCGAGTGGTATTTGGAGTGTGACGTTTTTGAGGTTGTTTCCTGTTGCTCCTGTGAGGGTGAGCGTTTGGTTGGTTTGGCTGGTCCAGTGCGGGGTTGTTGTGGCGGGTGTGAGAGTTTCTTGGTTTCGGAGCCAGCGTGCTGTGAGTGTGTCGGCTTGGAGGAGCTGCTGTGGTGTGCCTTGGAAGAGTACTTGCCCTCCTCGCTGTCCTGCGAGTGGTCCTATGTCGATGATGTAGTCTGCGGCGAGCATGGTTTCTCTGTCGTGTTCTACGACGATGACTGTGTTGCCGAGGTCTCGTAGTTTTTTGAGTGAGTTGATGAGCCGTATGTTGTCTCGCTGGTGCAGGCCGATGGATGGTTCGTCGAGGATGTAGAGTACGTTGACGAGTTGTGAGCCTATTTGTGTGGCGAGCCGTATGCGCTGGCTTTCTCCTCCTGAGAGTGTGGTGGAGGGTCGTGCGAGTGTGAGGTAGTCGAGTCCTACGTCGAGGAGGAATTTGGTTCTTTTGGTGATTTCTTGTAGTATTTGGCTGGCGATTTGGTTTTGGCGGTTGGTGAGTTGTGTGGGTAGTTGTTGTGCCCAGTTGTAGAGTTGGCTGAGTTCGAGGCTGGCGATTTGGTGTATGTTTTTGTTTTGTATGCGGAAGTGCAGTGTTTCTTTTTTGAGTCGTGTTCCGTTGCACTGTGGGCATGTTGCGGTGTGGTCGAAGCTGTCGGCCCATCGTTGTGCTTGTGTGGTGTTTTCGAGTTGCAGGAGTGATTGTATGTATTTTGGTATGCCGTCGTAGGTTGTGTGGAGGTCGTGTGCTGCGTTGATTTGGCTGGCTGGTATGGTGATGGTTTCGGCTGAGCCGTGTATGATGTCGTGTCGGAGTTCGTCGGGGAGTTCTGTGATGGGTGTGTTGAGGTTGTATCCGTGTTTTTGGAGTAGTGCCTGTAGTTGTAGGAATGTGATGGTTTTGTGGTATTTGCCGAGTGGCGCGAGTGCTCCGTCGTGTATGGAGAGTGTGGTGTCGGGTATGATTTTGTTTTCGTCGATGATGGTGATTGTTCCGAGTCCTTTGCAGAGTGGGCATGCTCCTTCTGGTGAGTTGAAGGAGAAGTTGTTTGGTGCGGGGTCGTTGTATGAGATGCCTGTTGTTGGGCACATGAGGTGCCGGCTGTAGTAGCGTGGCTGTTCGTTGCCTCGCTCGAGTAGCATGGTGAGTCCTTTGCCGATGTGCATGGCTGTTGCGATGGCTTTTTTGAGTCTGTCGGTGTCTTTGGGGTCGGGTGTGAGTTTGTCGATGATGAGTTCTATGTTGTGGTTTTTGTATCTGTCGAGTCGCATGTCTGGCTGGAGTGTTTGTATTTGTCCGTCGATGCGTATGTTGAGGTAGCCTTTTCGCCGGTATTGGTCGAGTAGTTCGCGGTAGTGTCCTTTGCGGCTGCGGACGAGTGGCGCGAGGATGTAGAGTGGTTTGTGTGCGTAGTCGGTGAGGATGAGTTGGAGTATTTGTTCTTCGGTGTATTTGACCATGGGTTCGTCTGTGGCGTAGCTGTAGGCTGTTGCTATGCGTGCGTAGAGGAGCCGGAGGTAGTCGTAGATTTCTGTGATGGTTCCGACGGTGGAGCGTGGGTTTTTGTTGGTTGTTTTTTGTTCGATGCTGATGACGGGTGACAGTCCTGTGATTTGGTCTACGTCGGGGCGCTCGAGTCCGCTGAGGAAGTTGCGTGCGTAGGTGGAGAATGTTTCTATGTATCGTCTTTGTCCTTCGGCGTAGAGTGTGTCGAAGGCGAGTGAGCTTTTTCCGCTTCCGCTGACTCCTGTGATGACTGTGAGCGTGTTGCGTGGTATGGTGACGGAGATGTTTTTGAGGTTGTGTACGCGTGCTCCGGTGACTTGTATGGTGGTGGGCATTTTAATTAACAATTAACAATTAACAATTATGGGCGCGGTGGCATAGGCTGCTGCTCGGCGACCCTTTCAGGGTCGGTGTGTCCTGCATGATTGCTATCCCCGGGTCGACTCGCTCACTGCGTTCGTTCGCATGACCCAGGGTTACTTAGCCACTTCGTGGCATGTCACCCTTTCAGGGTGAATGCTGGCCGAGGGCTTTTGCCACTTTGTGGCTTGTCACCCAATGGGGCGATGGGTTGCTTCTGACGAAAGTCTGGGATTGTTTTTACAACCGTCTGGAAGTTGGCTGACAACCGTGTGGAAGTGGGGTGACAACCGTCTGGAAGTGGGGTGGGTGTGTGGTTTTTTGTTTATCCTTCTGTGGTTGTTTCTTCAGTTTCGTTGTATCCTTTGAGGACGTTGATGGCTTTTTTGATTTTGTAGTGTATGCCGTCGCTGCCGTATGCGTCGAGTTGCAGGAAGTAGACTCCGTCTTTGACGGGTTTTCCGTTGACCATTCCGTCCCATCCTTCTGTGATGTTGTCGACGGTGAAGGTGTGTAGTTTTTTTCCCCATCGGTTGAAGATGATTCCGTTGACTTTGACGATGGATTCGCATGAGATGTTGTATGTGTCGTTGATTCCGTCGCCGTTAGGGCTGAATCCGTCGGGGCATGTGAGGTGTGACTCGCTGATGGTGATGTTGAATTCTTCGCTTTCCCACTCGATGGTGTTTCCGCTGGCGGTGGGTGTGAAGGTGATGTAGAGTTTGATGCCGTAGGAGCCTGATTCGGTCATGGTGTAGGTGATGTCTTGGTCGTAGCGTGTGAGGAGTGGGCTGTTTTCGCCGTTTTCTGCTTTGTAGATGCGCCATTCGCAGATGTAGGTGTAGTTGCCGTCGGCGTCGTCGACGTTTGCGTTGCATGTGATGTCGAGTGGCGCTGCTGCTGACTGTGCGTCGCCTGGTGTCATTTCTATGGTTTCTTGGTCTTCGGTGTTGTAGAAGGTGACGGTTGGTGCGGCGTCTTGTGCATGGATGGTCTGGATTGTGGTTGCCATGGCGATGATGGCGGCGAGTGTTATTTTTCTCATGTGTTGTTGTCTTTTTTTATTTGTGTTAAACGGGAAAATGTGGTTTTTAGTTTGCAAAGTTACAAATTTCCTTTGCGATTTCCGCGGTTTTCGGCATTTTTTGTTTACCTTTGCATTTTGTAAGTGGCTTGTTTTGCTTTTGCGGGGTGGGCCATGTTTGGTTTGTAACATGTAATTCACGGATATGAAACGTATTATCTTTCTTTTCCTGGTGTGTGTGTTGAGCGCATCGGGTGTGTTTGCTCAGCATGTGAAGACTCACGAGGTGCAGGCTGGTGAGACGCTTTACTCGCTGGCGCGCAGTTATGGTGTGACGGTTGAGGATATTGTGAACGCGAATCCGAAGATGGGTGAGACGCTGATTGCTGGTCAGACGATTGTCATTCCTGGGAAGAAGGGTGCTGGTGCTAAGGCTGACTCGGCTCATGCGGCTAAGCCTGCGGCGGTTCCTCAGCAGCAACAGGCTCAGCAGCAGCAACAGGTTCAGCAGCATCAGGTGGCTGCTGCTCCGCGTCCTCAGCAGAATCCGCAGTGCAAGCAGATGTATCTGGTGGGGAAGAAGGAGACGGTTTATTCTATTTCGCAGAAGTTTGGGATTACGCCTGAGGAGCTTCGTGCTGCCAATCCTCAGATTACGAAGGACAAAGTGAAGAAGGATGAGTATATTTGCATTCCTTACAGCCGTGCGGAGATTGCTGAGCAGCAGCAGCGCAGGGAGCAGCAGCTGGCTGAGCAGCGCAGGCAGCAGGAGGAGGCTCAGCGGAAGGCTGAGGAGGAGGCAAGACGTGCCCGGCAGATGCAGCATCTGAATGTGGCGGTGATTCTGCCTTTTGACCTTTCTTCGCCGAACAAGTCGAAGGAGGCCATCAAGATGCTGGATTTCTATGAGGGTTTCTTGCTTGCGGTGCAGGAGCTGAAGGCGAAGGGGCTTTCGGCGAATATTTATGCTTACGAGGAGAAGGGGACGTTCTCGTCGGACATTGACTCTATTTTGCTGCGGCCTGAGATGAAGAGCATGAACTTGATTGTGGGTCCGATGCGTGTGGAGCATATCCCTGTGATTTCGCGTTTTGCGAAGGAGAATCATATTCCGCATGTGGTGCCTTTCTCGACGAAGGCTGCTGCCACTGCGTCGTCGTCCACGCTGTTTCAGGTGAACACGTCTATTTCTGAGCTTTATCCGCAGGTCTACGACTTGTTCTTGCAGCGCAATCCTGACGCCAATGTGGTGTTCTTGTATTCTGCTGACAAGGGTGACAAGACGGACTATATCAGTGGCTTTAAGCAGCGTCTGGAGTCTGCTGGCATTGCCTACAAGACGGCTAATGTGTCGGACCTGTCGACGATGCCTGACATCATTTCGAGCACGCTGCACAATGTGCTGATTCCCACGTCGTCGAGCCAGGCGGCATTTGAGCGTTTGGCACGCAAGCTGAATGCTGACCCGTCGCTTCAGCAGGCCAACATCTCGCTTTTTGGGCATCCTGAATGGCAGACGTTCAGCCCCTCGAACAAGCAGCTGATGAAGAAGTACAATGCTTCGTTCTATGCTACTTTCTACACCAATCCGAATGCTTCGGACACGCAGAACTTCAACCAGCAGTTCCGCGCGAATTTCCACCGCGCGCAGTTTAATGCTGTGCCGCTCTATGGCAATCTGGGCTACGACGTGGGGCTGTATTTCCTCACGGGCCTGCGCGACTATGGGCGGGAGTTCATTCAGCACTGCAATCAGCCGCGGGTGCACACGCTGCAGAACCCGATGCGTTTCCAGACAAATGCCTACGGGACGCATATTAATAGTTATGTGAATATCTTTACGGTGCAGTGACTTTTTTAGCAATTAACAATTAACAATTGCTTGAGAGTGGTCAGGAGTAAAGGAGTATGCTCGCTGCGCTCGCTGGGAGTCTGCCGATAGTGAAGGTGCGGTGGCACAGCATTCGTCATTCCAAATTTGTAATTAAAATTGAAACAGTTTTTTCTGCTCATCGCCTTGCTGCCAGTCTTTGCGCACGCGCAGATTGGTGAGCCTCGGCACAACTTCGCTGTTGGTGCCAACATTGGTTGGAACCTGAGCCGTGTGTCGTTTTCGCCTACCATTAAGCAGGCGTATCATCATGCGCCAGCGGTGGGTGTGACTGCGCGCTACATTTCGGAGAAGTATTTCTCTGCCATTTGCGGTCTGCAGGCGGAACTCAACTATGCTGCGCTGGGCTGGAAGGAGGATATTCAGGACGGTTCTAACAATGAGTATTCGCGCACGATTCACTATGTGCAGTTGCCTCTGCTCATGCAACTCGGATGGGGCAGGGAGCAGCGCGGACTGAAGTTCATCTTTGAGGCTGGTCCGCAAATTGGCTATGCCTTTGCCACGAGCGACAAGCGCGGTGGCGATGCCTGGGATATTTCTAATCGCCCGAATGGCGTTGTCTATCAATATGATAACGACATTGACCACAAGCTGGATTATGGTATCACGGGCGGCATTGGCGTAGAGCTCTCCACGCCTGCCGGGCATTTCCAGCTGCATGGGCGCTATTATTATGGGCTGGCGGATATTTATGGCAGTTCAAAGAAGGATTTCTTCGCCCGCTCTGCCAATCAGGCCATCAACATCAAACTGACTTATCTTTTTGACATTAAGAAGCACTGAGGACCACTTAGTTGCAAATAAAAAAGCGCCGCAGACCGCAGCGCTTTTTTTGTGTTTGTACTTGCTTTATCTCACCCTGAGGAGGTCGCCGACGGCGGGTTCGTAGTCGGCGTCTTTGTAGTTGAGCTTGTAGAGAGAGGCGAGTTGGATGCCGTAGAGTTGGGCGATGGAGTACATGGAGTCGGAGGCGGTGATTTTGTGCCATTTGCCTTTCATCTCCTTGGGTCCTTTGCTCTGCTTCTTTGCGAGGTAGATGAAGATGCCGGGGCGGATGTCGGCATCACTTTCTGATTCGTTGTACTTCTGCAGTTTGCTTTGGCTGATGCGGAGTTCCTTGGCGAGGGAGGCCCAGGTGTCGCCTTCGCGTGCAATGATGCAGGTGACGTCGTTGTTGGTCTGTATGGCGTGGTAGTTGAGGTGCACTTCCTCGTATTGGTAGGGTTCGGGGATGTAGCGGGGGGAGTTGGGGTCTTCGTCGAGGGCCTGCAGGTTGTAGAGTTCGATGATGCCAATGAGGCGGTCGGCATAGGTGGGGCTGGTGGCATATCCGCATGCCTTGAGGCCGCGCGCCCAGCCCTTGTAGTCGAGGATGCTGAGGCGGTAGAGGCGGTCGTAGCGGGAGCGGTGGAGGAACTTGGAGTGGTCCTCGTAGCTCTCTGCCACGGTGCTGTACTTGCGGAAATGCTCTCCGTGGCGGTCGTCGTTGTGTGTCACGGTGGGGCCTGTCCAGTCGCTTCCCCGCTTGATGCCGAAGTGGTTGTTGCTCTTCTGGGCCAAGGGGCTCTGTCCGGCTCCGCTCTCCAGGAGTCCTTGCGCGAGTGTGATGCTGGCGGGTATGCTGTACCTGCGCATCTGCTCTACGGCGAGGGTCTTGTACTGGTCGATGTAGCGCTGGAAGGCTGCGTTGCGGGTCTGCTGGGCAGAGGTGAGGAGGGGTAGGATGAGGAAAAGGAGGGTGAGGAGGGGACGCATTTTTTTTAATTAACAATTAACAATTAACAATTAACAATTGCTTGGGAGTATAAGGAGTAAAGGAGTATCGCTCGCTGCGCTCGCTAAGGAGTCAGCCGATAGTGCATGGTGCGGTGGCATAGGGGACTGCTCGGCAACCCTTTCAGGGTCGGGGGACTCTGCATAGTTGACCACCCCTGGGTCGATTCACTGCGTTAGCTTTTTGGCGGCACT
>Ga0065711_1037822_pt1 | contig 19435 bp, 12 predicted proteins | sample Hoacrofraction12_FD_59098 | JGI IMG/M metagenome (GOLD analysis project Ga0065711, IMG submission 59098) | Hoatzin crop microbial communities from Cojedes, Venezuela - Epithelial fraction 12 v2 (version 2) | ecosystem: Host-associated > Birds > Digestive system > Esophagus > Crop | place...
AGCAGAAAGAAAGGTGAACAGTCCCTTAAAAAAAAAGCTTTGGTGCTTTGATCTTTACTTAACAAATAGATAAATAAATAAATAATGGATTGACCAAATGCTTAAAGAAGGAGAAAACATTCAATATTACTTGTATATCCATGAGCCCTTTGTACAGATTTGTATTCTGCTAAAGTTAGTAAAGGGCTCAGAATCAAAATAAGAGTGAATATTTTAATTTGTGATGAATAAAAACTAAAGGAGTGTTTTAAATTCTAAACTATTTAAATTCATGAGTATTTGCTAAGGGAGGAGTATGGTAACAACAAGAAGTGATTGCCTTTTTTATTCGTTCCTGATGTCCGGGATGTCTTTCAGTTATTGAAATTGTATGGATGTGAGCAATCTCACAAAAACCAAGTTGAGAGCGTTCATAGGACTGGAGTTAGTTGTATGTATTAATTCCGCTGGGTTTAATGGGGTGAATGGTGTAAGTACAGCTACTTGTGTGTTTGTGTATCCATGGAGTAATATCTCCTGTCTTGCAAAGGTCTGCTAAAGAAGTAAATAGTTGCTGAAGCTGCTACATGAGATGGGTGTATCTCTCATCTTCCGTCTCCACAGAAGAAGTAGTAAAATCCAACTTTCATACCCCAGTCCGTTTCTCTGAGTTCAGTCACTCCAAGTTCTCATAGCTGTGGCAGGGTGGAACTTGTCCCAGGATACAGTCGTATACATTGCACTTTAGACATGATTTTACTTCTATATAATAACTGATGCAATTTGGATGTGTGAAAGAAACCTGTATGCACTGCGGGTGGTCAAGAAAACTTTCTTTTGAGCATTGACTTTTTTAGAGAGTACTGGTTTAATCAACAGGCTTGGTGCCAACACACATCTAACCAGATTGCCCTCATGCCAAAGACATGCCAAAGTCAAGGCAGATGGCTTGTGAGAAACTGCTTGCGGGAATGGAAAAGAACAGCAGGAAATTTTCACTGGTTTGGAAAGGCTCAGTCCTGATTCAGAAATTATGTTCCAGAAGAGGAGCACAAGCTGCTTTGAGAGAGGAAGATGTGTCTGAGGCTTTCCTGTCCACTCTGCCTAATGCCTGGAGATGTTATGGGAGAGCTGCACCTCAACACATGAGCCCCAAATGTGGTGTTATTTCACTTGTACCACATATCAGAGGTGTGAAGGGAAGAACCCTCTGTTATCTCTCAAATTCAGGTAATGTGGACCTAAGCTGATCCATTTCCCGAAGGACTATTTCACGTGAGAGCATCATTAGTGTAGATGACAAATAGAGATGGCAGTATGGTCAAATCTGCATGTTGACTGGAGGATGTAATTCCTCATATGTCCAGTCATGGTCTGACTGTGGTGAGTGCTGAGAGGCACCTGCAAAAATGCCAAGCATAGTTCGTTCTCACTGAAATCAACTGCACTTAGTAGCCCAAGATATAGGTTTATCTGAAGTGGAAGCATTTTCTGAAGTCCCATGACAGTTATAGCACATCCAAATGAAACCTGGGTCTGAATTCAATACCTGACTTCCTCTGCCCTTTATCTGCTCATCAACACTAAAGCTGTACAATAAGGTATAAGCTTTGTGGCCTGGTGCCAGTCTTTAGGTATGTTTAGCTTTTCAAAGAGTGAGAAATGCATAGGGCAGAAATGTGAAGACATTACGTAAAGTACAAGTAACTAACTTCTAATAACTTGAACTGTTCACTGTCTCTGAATTGTATTTGTGATCCTGCTGCCATACAAGTCAGCGGTCACAGGACTGACAGTAAGGATTCTGCGTCCATAGCTAGAACAACAAGCTGTTCCTGAAAACAGAGAGCTTCCACATGCGGGTCTACTGTTTCCACAATCCTATTCGGATAAATCCAACATCACCAATGCCTAAATAGATGAAAAAACAGTAGCAAACTTTTACATAGTGTTTTTACATTTAGCACTTCTTTTGCTTTCCAGTCCTTAAAGCATGCCTCTTAGTAGCACAGTGTTACTGAAAACGAAGAGCTGAGGCAGTTAGGAGCTGAGTCACTTGTCAAAGGCACATGGGGAGTTCAAGTTATGATGATTTAATCACTGGCCCTTCCTTCTTTTGCAGAAGTAAATAGTGATTTCTGTGTGAGCTGGGTGCTTTAGGTGCTCAGCCCTCTACCTGTGGGCACAGATATGAAGTGACAAGGAGCATCAGCTGAATCTGCTGCAGTCCATTCATGTCCTCAGAGTAGCCTATTGATTCACCTGGTTCTCACGTATTCAACTTCCCAGTTTGCTTTTTGGATGAAGAACCTGGTGTTTACATGATCTCCAATAATTTCCTGACCAGTAGACCAGATTCGTAAATCCCTACTCAACAACATCGATATTTGTGTTTTTGCACAGGCAAAACATCCACTGATGCAAAGGAAATGTGCCCAAAGAAGCTTAAAGGAGCGGCCAACTCTGAATATTTGTCTGCAGTAGTAAATTTTTGCAAACTATCTTCTGTCTGTACATCTGCATATTCTGTAGTAACAAAATGCATTACTATAAGGAATAATTCTGCACGGTAGCATCCTCACTTCTTGTAAGTAAGTCTCCTTCACAATTTCAGCTGAAATACTTTGGAGTTAAGGCACAAGTGAGATCACACTTACGCACTATGCTGTAGTGTTACTACTCTTGCAGTAAGAAAAACTCAACACACTGATCTTGTAAGACAACATTTATGATGTATCTAAATTTAAATACGTCTAAATCCGTTCTAATTTTTGCTAAGGGGAAGCTGTGACTTTTTGTGTCTCCTTGACTTTAATTTCTTCTCTTTTGCCTTTAGATCTTGTCACAATACAAAACTTGCACATGAAGGCAAGAGTGGAACAGTTTTGTCTTTTCAGATTTTTTTTTTTGCATAGAGACCCCACAGTGTAACACGCCTTAATTAAGGGAAAGCAAGAATGGATTGCATAAACTCCCAATGAATATTGTCTTAGCAAATTAAATCTGATTTAATGCTTTAAGCCAAAGAAATATTTGCATAGCTAATGAAACTGATTAACTTAGAATTAATTTACAATGTTTAGTCACACGGCTTAAAACTAAAGTGATGTTAGTAATGTGTTGATTATTATTAGTACTCAAGATAATCAGGCTTGCTAGATGATTAAATGTACATAGTAAAAAAAATGGTTCAGATTAATAAACAATTTCAGATAGGAAAATGTCCCATGATGATAAAGTGAAATCAAAGAGTGTTAATTGTACAAGTAGAAGTTAAGAAGCATGGGGAAAGCACACGTTCCCTCTTGTCCACTGGAAGTGGGTAAAAAGCTGCTTCTTTTCAACTTCCCTTTGATTTCATAATGATTTCTTTGTGATCTGTGTTACGCTTGTGCCTGGGAACAGTCAATATGGGCCATGGACCTGACGTACCCAAGTGCCATACAAACAGATCTTGGTGACCTCATGGAAGCGTGGATGGGAACTAATGGGTAGAGGCATCAGGCAGAGTAGATCGTTTGTGAGTCAGAGCCTGTGTGCATGGACAGCAGGGACCTTGGTTCATCAGCAGCTTAACTGTAGCTGTGACTTTTTGTTTAGTTCTACAAGCCTTGTGGCAAAGTTTTTGGGATGGGGTTTCAAGGAGGATCGTGTAGTGACTTTCAGAGATGTATAGGAAACTCCGCTTTTAAGACAAGAGCTCTGTTGGAGAAAGCACGAAAGTGTGTGCTTAAAAATGAAGCGGTCGTGGTCCTAAGAGCAGATATCACTTACCTGTAAGGAGGCAGAGCTTGCCTGTCAGTAATCTAAAAGAGGTAGTAGGTAAATAACCTTGGTGTAGGAAAAAAAGAGCCTGGAAAGCAAAGACAAGTAGTTAGCATTGATAGGATAGAGAGGTACCTGATAAAGTACCTGTTCTTATCCTGTTGTCTGGAGGCTCAGTCAGTCTCTAGAGTAACTGAAGACAGCTAAGGGAACACCTGCATTATACCATTGTTAGGGATTATACCAGTCTAGAATAGTTTTTGTGGGGTTTCTCTGAAATTTGCAGTTTCTGCCACTCTGTGGTGGAGTTCAGGGCTCAGCCAGCGCATCTGGCCAGATGGCACTGGGGACGGTGGGGCACAGCTACGTGTCCCAGGCGCAATTCAGGGATGCGCTGGGCAAAGTGTACCCCCCTGCCTCAGTGCAGCAGGCTGGCCTGTGGCTGTGGGCACCAGGTAAGCAGGGCAAAGCTGGAAGTAAGGATCTGGCCCTTGGGTTTCTGGGTGTCTGAGTTTTACCTCAACCTGTAAATCTGATTTTTATCTCCAAATAAATAGGTTTCATGACGTGTAAAAGGGGTAAAGTTCTGACCGTAAATCTGATCTTAGGTTCTTACTTTACAGCGCTGTTTAGTGCTTAAAATAGCCTATTTAAACAGGGCTTGCTTTGTGCTTCCAATTTTCATAGCGTGCGAGTTGGGTCAGAATTGACTAGACAATTTCTTCACTCGGTTACACTAATGTAAATACCAGTTAAACGAATGTACAAATTTTTTTTCATACAGCTGTGAGCAGAATTTGACCCAGAGAATCATCAGTTGACTCCACATTGGCATGCTTTTATGTTTTGTCTATAAATTAGGAAAAGTAGTATAAATCAGACCAACATTTTATCCATCAAGAAGAGGCTTGGGATTGTGTTGTCTGAAGCCTTGTGAGTAGGAGTTGCTTTTCTGTGTGAGTTTTCACAGATTGTTTCTCAGGATGGAAGGTCCACAGACCTTATAAACAAGGAAGACAAATGTTGGGGGAAGATAGATGTCCTCTTCTGGGTCTGATAAGATGCTAGCTTTGGCCATCTGACCACTGTCGCTAATGCACTGGAATCTACAGCTCATGCTGATCAGACAACGTAAAATTTCAAGCGAACTTTCCTCATCCACTTCCCTGTGAAGTCTGTAGTAAGCTTTACGTACATGGGCAAAGAAAAACCGATGGTCATGTGATCTTTTTTGCTTCAGAAGGTGAGGTGGAAAGCTGCAGCAGAAGGGTAACAAGAAGCACGTGGTGATGCAGACGTGGTAGCTGGTTGCACTCTTCATGTGTTTCTCTGCTGCTGAACTACTTGCTTCATGTACCGTCATGCCTCCTCGTTGTGTCTCCTGAGTGCTTTCGTAGCTGGCTCTCATCACTCTGACTCTTACCTTCCCACTGTCCGAGATGTGTGTGGTATGGATGTTTTTTATTTTCCCTCTCCTCCCTTCCTATTACTAAATTTTAGTTCAGATCATTTTGACCTAATTCTCTCCTTTGACTCCTCAACATGAAGTTGTGCAGTGCCCGTGGGTTATAATCCTATCTCTGTTGTGGCTGGTGAAGTCTCTTGATAGCCACAAGAAAAAGGCTAAATTTAACTATGAGCAACCATTCTTGCACAATACTGCAGTGCACTGGCACTCCTTCCGATATCTTAGGAGCCCTTCTGTATAGGATAGCATTCCTATTTCCCTAAATCACTGGGATCCATGGCTCCCAGTAAGTTAGCAGCACAAACATGGGTTGTCTAGACTTAACAGTAATGTTATGCAGCTCTGTGATCTCTGTAACTTGGCATGCACTCTGGTTCCTTCTGTATCAATAGATACATTTCTTGACCAGTATATCATTCTTTAGAGGTGACAATGCTATCTTCCCAGGTGATGCGAATGCATTCATGGCATGTTTCAAGAACTGATGTTTCTCTTTGCTGAGTTTTTTTATAAAAGTGAAGAGTGACTCGTAGCTGAATGAGAAGGAGGTGCATCCCAGTGTGAAGGCAGATGACCCAGATTTTGTGCTCATGTAATGTGGCTCTGCCAGATGCTTTGGTGTGGTCATATTTGAATCTGTCATCTGGGTTTGTCCTCTCTGTCACATGACGGTAATACCTCTTCCTTCGTACCATCTATTTCAGGATTTTTGTTATGTTTTTTTTAGAGTTGCTACCGTGATGCTGCCCTGGCCTATGCTTAGATATTCTAGGTGCTGCTATAATAAAAGAATGTGGCTTTCATACATCATGTCACAAGTCCCACCAGTGTCTCTATGTCCAGGGGCTTCGCCAAAGGCTATGGGGAGGCCTGAGGGGGAAAAGGGTGCCAGGCAGGCAACCTGTGAGCCCTGGAGGGGGTACCACACGGGATGCCACACGGGGTAACATGGCTCTGTGGAAGGATATCATATTCGTAATATTGACCAAATGCAGTCATGATATATAACCCATAAAATACATGTATTTAGCTCCCAAAGGATATTCAGGATTTACTAATTTCAGTAAAATCAAGAGGAACCATAATAAAATCTGTTTCATTCAGGGCAGAATCAAGCCCGCTGCCAGGTTCAAGGTATTGTCATAGTCAGGATAACTCTATATACTCATAATGTTATTGCAAATACCCCCTCCATTGCCTCCATTACTGCCTAAAAGATCTAACCTTATACTGTGTTTAATGCAAGAGAATAATGTTTGTAACAAGTGTTTCCTGCTTATAATGTGATAGTATACTTGGTGAGCACCTCTTGGTGTTTTACAACAAAATTGTAAGTCCATTTAAACGATTTATTACATCACAGCCTGGATAGTAAGCACAGGTAAAAAGGTTTGCTGGGAAGATTTAAACGGTGAGGACAGTCACTATAAAGTCTAACAGAAATTCATTGCACTTCACAGATGGAAAAGATTAAAAAAAAAAGTCCATAACTAGAGACAGCAGAGGAAGAAAACCCTAAATTATTAAGACTCAATGAAATCTTGTTGCAGGGTACCATACAAACCTCTTCGAAAAAAATGTTAATTTGTTCTTTAAAAGAATAGAAGAAAACTGGGCTTGGTGACCAGCTATTTTAAAAAGCTTCCCAAACTACCTGACCTCAGCAGACCAGCCTAGGAATCCAACATGGTTACACTTGGGTGGACAGTGAATGGGGACTGACTGTAACGATGTTTTGTGTTGCCAAAACCTGACACAGATTTGCAGATTGAGGAGCACGTGTTCTGATAGTCCCAAGCAGTTAAAAATCATGTGAAGCTTTCCTGCAAATAAGCCCACCATGAAAAGGAATATATTTCAGTTTTTGGTTTTCTATGCCTTAGGTTTTAGGGTTTGCTTTCTCCCTGCTCTCCCAGCTCCTGTCTGTGACCATGAGGACTAGAGCCTTTTTTTGTAAATGGAGAGTTGAAAACCACATCAGCTATTGAATGACTTGCCATTTAGTCAATCAAGATGACAACAGTAAATTGAAAAGGAACAACAACAACAAAATGTCACTGGCAACGAGCATGGACTGGGAAATTTAAAGCAACTGATAGTTTTCAGAGCTCTGATATGCCAACAAAGTATAGAAAAGCAGGGCAGAGCCAGCAGAGAGGCTTGGAGCTGGAGGGAAGGAGTATCTGTGAAATGGCTGTCAAACCCACAAAATTTTTGGAAGTCTGGAGTTACAGTCAGTAAAGCTTTGCCAGTTAATGCTGCCTCAAGATCTTAGTTGTACTCTTTAATTAGGAGTCCCTCTGCTTAATGAGGAGCTCTTCTTGCTGACTGGTGCAATTTTATTGTGATAGCCAGGAGTAACTCACTGGATCCAATGAAGCTGGTGCCTAAACTCAGTGCCGTATATGACTCAGAGCTGTTGGCTTTATCCTCCGGTTGTCTTGCAAGCCAGGTTTTGAAGGACAGGGAAATGGAACAACATGCTTAACATAATAAGGTGAAGAAAACCCCAAACCCTCTTTGTCTTCAGTACTAAAGAATTTGTGGTTTTCCTATTTTGCCTGTTAAGTACTGAAGTCACCCCAATAGTGTTGTTCTTGCAGGGAATTGCGATAGCCTGCCTAGAGGTATTACATGTAAAGAAGAAACTGTGCGTCACAGGCAGAAGTTAACAGTTAACTTCCAGCTTTGATTTTGCTCTGAGGAACGCAGGAATTGAAGTGCCACCTGCTATCAGTTTTCCCTCATCCTTTGTACAAACCCACATAGAGTCCTTTGTTTGTAAAGGTTTGTCTCTAACTTAGTAACTGCTTACACAGGGAGGACTTGAGAGGCTGAAATCTATTCTTCCTTCATGACCCCATCCCTTGCGTAAAAAGGGAGAAAAATGGTTTGGTGTTTCTCTTTCATCCTTATTGCAATACCCAGACAATAAACAGGCATGTTTTGTGGAGTTCTGGACAGATTTTACCCACTGTGAAAATGTATGTAATGCTCAAAGAGATCATGTAAACAACTATACTGACAGCTGTGTTAAATGGTGCCTGAATTCTGACTGTCAGCTGGTTGGGTATTGACTTTCTGTAAATAAACAGAAGGCTTCTTCCAAAACCTGCCTGCCAGTCGCCTATAGAGCACAGTTCCCTCTGCTGCAGGGATCGCTATGTGGACTTCCATTGCACATGCCGTGTAGGAATTCAGGCTAGATACTCCTACTGCATTTATTTTCCTTGTTTAGACGAAGGTCTAGAACTGATTCTGTGTTAGGAGTGAGTTGTTTTACTTAGATGCTATGAGCGGGGCTTGCCCTAGTCTGTCTGTGCACCAGAACAGGTCAGAGGTGGCCTTTGTGTTAACAGGTAGCATACCTGCACTCAGAAAACAAGCAAAAAATGGCAAGGCAACAATGTGGAAGCAGAAATGTTAGTAGCTATGATTTTAATCCCTGGTTTGCTTTTGGCTATTTGGCACATATGCAACTTTCTTGCAAGTCAAGTATATTATCGTCAAAATGAGGACAGTCAGAGGTCTACCTTAAAACTTGACTCCTTACACCCGAGTCATAAAAGACCTCTTAAGAAGTGTAGCTGTAGGTCACAGTGAAGTCATTTTATGCTGCCAAAGGTAAAGAGATCTTTGATGTGACTGACAGCTTGTATCTGTGTTTGTATGATGTGTGCAAAAAAGGCCCCGAGCACAGAACAGGTAACAACAAACAATAATTAAAAACTGCAATCTGTAGAAAGTTTGTAGTTTTCAGTCAAAATCAATTGGATTTTCATCCTGGATGTTTGTTATTCATAATGAAATAGTTAGATTTATGCCCTCGCTAAAGATCCATATACCAATCTTGAAGTCCCTGCTTATACTCACTACCTGAAACCCATGGCAGATCGAAACAGTGCATCATTTTGAAGTCTGCAGTAGTCACGTGCATTTGCTTGGCTGTGCTTGCTTCCAAGGGAATGTGCTCCAGGGACAGATAAGAAAGTTCTGGTTTTACTGCTGCAGGCAAATACGATTTGCAAAAGGCACAAAAATTAACTGGCAAAGCAGGCTGAGACACTATTTCTTTCCCTGCTGAATGGGGACTGTAAAATTTCATGCTTGTGTTTGTATGCTTTGTGGACATAGAGGTTTTGTTTCCTAAAATTTAAGAAAGCTAATACAGTAGTTCAGAGCTGATGTGGTTGGACCTTGTTTCTATGAAATTTTTGATTTCGTAATGCGGTAAGAGTTATGCTATCACCCCATGGTCGTTCGTTCTTGGTAATCCAGATCTTTGGCATTGTGGAGGTTAGATGATTTTCAGCAAGGAAGGTGGCTAATGACTGCAGTGACTGGTCAGACAGGACCATAATTTGTTGATATTCCTCGCCTGCCAGGCAAGCAGGGTGCTTGCCCGTGCTGGCTTCACAGTGACCCCACCTCCTGCCCAAGGACTGCAGCCCCTGTCCCTCCTCCCCCTCTGCTTGGTAGGGTGGAGGTTGGCAGGGCTATTTTCTTTCTGGATGGTGGCTTTGGTAAAGACACCGAGAGCATCTGTTTCCAAGCTACTTTCTACCTTACTTTCACCGTTTCCTTCCCATTCACCACCATTTTCTTCCAGGGTAGCATACCTAGAGCTGTGCTTTGCAAAAATGGGCTCACCTGTTCAAGGCTTACGTATTTTTGTCCTCTTTTGGCAGCTGAAGCATGGAGGGGTGAGGTTTACCACTTGCTGTATAGAAGACGTAGAATTCACTGCTGCAGGAGCTGCCTGAAGTCAGACTTAAGAAAAAGAATAAATCCTGAATATTTGGTGCCCATAACATGATGTTCATTTCCACGTGCTGGAATTGGATTGGGAGAGTGACAGTTCATATTTCAACCTGTAAAGTGATGTGCTTAGGCAGCAAAGGTAGGTAAGTGGAATACACAGTTGATGTATTACATCAGCTTTATGCTTATTTCATGTCAGTGTCCCTCTGAGGACATTCAGAGCACATTTCTTGCTCAATAACAAAAGGAGTAGCAAGAGAACCTGGTCCTTTACAAGTGATATTCACTTTGCTTTTGAGCATTTTACCATTTCTGCTGCTAAGGGCAGGATAGCGGATGAAAAAGTTCAGCAAATCCTATTTCTCTTTGATGTCTTTTCTAGTAATCATAGTATTTCAGTTTGATTTACCTTTTTTTTTCCCCCTGAAAAGATTATAAACTAGAGAGCATATTGACTGGAAAAAAATAGCCACTAATCTTCTGAAACTAATGTTTAATCAGTGATGGAAAGAAAGTAACTAAAAAGCTTCATCTAGCTAATTAAATAAAGCTGGTTATTCTGCTGGAAACAGTTAATGAACCTTAAGTAATATAATTATTTTCAGCATATTAAAGCAGGAAAAATTGATTACTTATTTAAGACTAAATAATTACAATGTATTCTTCACTATAAAAGGTTATAGATGCCAAAGACTAAATAACCACCATGCTCCTGATTCTCCATAAAAGGGTATTTTGCATGAGTTCTTACATTTGATATCTAGCTTGTACAGAATTTTCTTCTTTAAGGTAATCTTCAATGATCTCTAAGGGAATTTGCCTCCCTCAGTGCTTCTTATTATTCTCATTTTTAGAGACTTGCAGTATTTGATTGCCCTTAAAATCAGCCGTGATTGTATTAACTGTGCAGAAGGGATGAAGCACAATGATTCTGATCATGGCAGTAACAACTCTGAGCTAAGCCCTGCGGTCTGCTTCCTTGCTGAAGAGCTGCTGGGGCAAAGGAGTTTGGCCTCATGGGCAGAAATCCTTCCTCTCGGCTAGGGTTCAGCTTGTCTCTGAAATGTTTCCCATCTCTTCTATTTCAAGATTACAGACAAAGGGAGAATTTCTCCAAGAATGGCAGGTTGTAGCCTAATCACCCCTTCAAGTGCTGGGAGCTTCCATTTTGGGAGCAGAGTTGGCTTAATGCTGGGCATTTTGAAAAATCCTACCTGGCTCTGTGCTAATAATCACTGTAATTTTCTTTCCTCTTAGCATCTGAAAGCTATCATGTGAAATGGTTAAAAATCCCAAAACACTAAAACCCCGAGCTGGGAGGGAAGCTCGTGCAGAGCTGCTATCCGAGCCAGCTCCAGATAAATGACTTTTATTTACGAGACACATCCCGGAGGAAGGGGCAGCGCAGAACAGCCTGTCCTAGGAGGCATCCCTGAAGGAGAGTGTTAGTGTGCTGCTCTTACTCCCTGGCTAATGCTGGCGTTGTTGCACCCGTTGCTGACCTCGACGATTTGAGAGCCACCCCTGCACCCTGCCCGGAGGCGGGTAGAGCTCAGTCCATGCGCCACCCTAGCGATGTGTTTTGCTGTCTTGTAAAGGCTCTTTGGTGGGGTGGGAAGGCTCCCTGCTCCTCCAGCTCCCCACTGTTTGTCTCTGCAGGGGTCAGGCTCAGTTTGGGGAGGAGGGGGGAATCCTAAAAGCTGTGTCTGTTGGGAGGGAAAGGAACGGGATTTCCACCTGCCTCCTTGAGCCTGACTCGGCTCCCTTTCCCATCCAAGGACATCAGATGAGAACTGCGAAGAGCAAAACACATCCTCTTGTTTTCACTGCTTTCGCTTATCTGAGTTATATTCAGTGCCCCATACCACACACTCTTGCCGAATAGTCCTTTAACTTTGCCAAGAGCAGCCATCCTAAATGTGGATCTGACTCATACGATCGCTGAAATAAACATCTCAGCCATTTGAAATTGTATCTTACACTTGAGAGAGACATGCTGAGGACACAGAGAAACAGTAGATTTAATTAGGCTTTTAAAATGTGACACATCTATTATATGTTCCATTACTGCTTTAAAAAAGTCTCTGTTTCTGTATAATAAATCTTGCTATAGTACTACCGTTTAATTAAATGTGTGTCAGCACTGGGAACAATTAACATAAGTTTATGCACTTTCAGGGAAACCCTATAGCAAGACGTGCAAAATAGCATACAATAAAAAGAAAAATGAAGCCCTTAGTGGGTTTGAGCTGCTGCATATAAGAAATTTGATAAAAAGCATTTCAAGAAAGTAGGCGATTTTACAGTGGAGAAAATAGTCTGTTCTGTCTCAAAGGTACCTGCCCACATCCTCTGGATTTTTGCCACCAGCAGAAGACCCCAGAAGGATGTATGCATTAATACTAATAAGTGCCATTCATCCCTGAGAAAAAAAGCCTTCTTTAAAGCCCCAAACAGGAGTGAATCTCACCTAGGAGAAAGTATGCATAAATAGAGGAAAAATTACTCTCTGAGCAGTCTCAATCAAGAATCCCTCTGCTTGTGGGAGTTAGTGTCTGATATCTGAATTCCAATTTGATTTCAGGATATAGTTTAGAAAGTAACATATGTAAGCAGACAGTGGTGCTTTCTTAACTAGAACACAATATATACATTTCATTGCATATTAAACTCCATTTCAACTTTGAGTTCAACACAGAATTTTTACTGTATTTCTCCTGCTCTGCCTTGGTATAAATAAGCAGCCTTGAAACGAACATCAAAACTAAATGGCATTGAATATAATGAAACAACATTGAGCCTAATGAAGCAGGATTGCTATGTAAACAGGGATGCTTTTATCTCATTGGAATTTTTATGTCCTTGCATGTCTCAGCTGCATTTTTGTAACCTGATTCTTAGGAAATGTCTGATATCTCTTTATGATTGTTAGCAGAGACCAAGATAGCCCTGTAACGCACGCTTAATCGAGTGGTATGAAAGTAGTACCAAGTTTGCTGTTCTAGAAGCAAAATGTTTGTCATCCTCACCTTATTACAGGGTGTTGGCTGTAAAACTTGGTAACCTTGAAATGCTAACAAGTGTCCTGAGAAGAACAGGTTGCACACAGCCAAGGATCGGGTGGGAGTGTCGCTTGGAAGCTCCCAGCCTGTGAGTGTGCAAGCCCTTTCGTCATGTCTTCCAGTGTCTTTGTTATTGCTGCTGGTATCTGGACACAAGCAGCAACAGCAAACCTCACAAAACTTTCTTTGGGCTGAGAACCATGCCAAAAGCAGAGTTTTCATTTTCCTGCTGTAACAGCCGCTGTACCAGGATGCTAGCTGACCTTCCTCAGCCAGGGAAGGGTGAAACACCCAGCTGCTGCCTGTGCATCTGCTTGTTGTCACCTCGGGCTGTTGCAGGAGCTCTGAAAAAGTTCATGGTTCTTCCAGCACAAAGCAAAATGACTAGTAAAGACCTACCTCTAATATACCCTTTTTTATCAGCTTCTTTTGACTCAGTACTTGCAAGCCAAACACTTAAGTGTATTTGGCTCATACCTGAACATCATCTGCTTCCTCACTGATAAGTGCTTTTTGCCCTTTTGGACAACAGCTCAAAATTTAGCCTTTCAAGTTAATTTGCTGCAGCTCCTTGTATCGGAATGGGGTGGAACAGAAGCATATGAATGAGTGCTGCTATCTGGCAGTGTGGAACGTGGAGGTATTTCTGACAGTACACAGACAGGCCCTTTCAAATTCCCCACAGCCCACCTGAACTAAAAAAATCAGGTGATGGCAATGTAAGTTAATGTTTGTTTTGTCTGAAATGCAAGGAAACTACTGTGTTATCTGTCTCCTGAAACTGTCCTGTTCTCCTAATAGCTTTTTCATTTAAAATACCATCAGCGCTGCCAGATCTTGCAGTTGTGGTACTGTTCTTAACCCTCTTGCTCCTGGAAGTACTTTTTTTTTTTTTTTAAACTGAGAATTTCTGTTGCACTAAAAAGTCTTTTTAGACTCCTTGACCTGTTGTTTCTTTCTATGTGCTGCCTTTTAGTGGGGAGGGTGCACAGAATTGCTATGGTGTGAGATTTACTATATCTATATGTTTATTATGGTGAGGACTCACACTTGGGTCTGAAAATGCATTCCTCAGCAGCCAGATATCGCATCAGCTCTGTGCAAGAAATATATGTCAATTAGCTTGGCTTTCTACTCCTCTCCCATGGGTTGTTGAGTCTGTAATCAGAAATTTAGGGGAACAGCTAGCTGGCCTAACTTCCAAATATTGAAAAACCTCAAAGTAATGTAGCACATAACTGAAATCACATAATGTTTGGGTATGAGGAATGAAGCTTCTGACACCTCATTTTCATTACGAAGATGGTAACAAGAATGGAAAATGTCACCAGAACAATTCATTTAAATTCGGTCTCTTGTACTATAATCGTCTAGTCCTCCTCGCTTTGGGCTCCCGTTTTCCTACATACCTTTTGGAACAAGGTGGGTTTGGCTTTTAGTGGTCTAATAAATACAAGTAATAGCTTGTAAATTGTTTAATATTTTGAGCTGAAAGGTCAAGGGTAGGAAGATTAAAAAGCCATTGGGGGAAATGCTCTCAGTAAAAGCCATCTCTTGCTGGAAGTAACACAATTTCTTAAGTAAGCATAAAATCAGTTTAAGAAGGCTCCGAGCCCAAATTAAAGCAGAAAGGAGAATAATGTTAGTGCATAGATACCGCCAGCTACAGAAGGGTAAGTGAAATGAAAAACCAGGCAGGGAAATCATACCCAGGATTTCCCACAGGGCCTCTGCAGCATTGATTATGATTTTTTTTTTTTTTTGAACCCATATGGAAAATGTGTCTGAAATTCAGTGGGACTGAATTAGTGATTGAAGTGCTCTTGAGCCTACTCTTTTCAGTTGGCTTTTGCTAATTAAATTGGAGCTTTTCATGACCTTTCCAGGTAAATGATTGCCTATGCAGTAAGTAAATGGCACCCTTCTTTGGTGTATGGACCCTGGGACAGGGAATTTGGCTTGGGTAACCCCATTCTGAGCAAACACCTCACTACAGCAAATCGTGTCAAGCCTATTGCAAAGTTAGCCCTCTGTGAGGGCAACGTAGTAGTGTATTTAAAGGTCTATAGATGTGTGTGATGATTTGTGTGTGTGCTGAAGGTCTGTCAGCAAGCATCACTGTCTTCTCGTCTGCGTGCCAAAAATCTTGTTCCTACTTGCATGTGTTACAGCATACCAAAATGGGCTGAAGTTTGCACAGCCAACCAAAAAGATGTGCTGCTGAGATCATCCATCCCAACTTTACAAGAGAATGTGTTAACGAGATTTACTTCTCTCCTCCTTTCATGCATGTGGATGTCTGTGCACATGCTGTATTTTCTGTCTGCGCACTGACCCTTGAACACTTCTCTCCCCCTCCTCAATGCGTACACCACGTGCAAGGAAATTACGGTATCACCAGCTCATCGCTGGCTGGAGCTCTGCTTGCAAAGCCCCAGATGAGACTGAATCATGGAGTATTTTATGAAAAGCTGCCTGCTGCCAAATAACAGTCTTAAATTCCAGCACATGCCTACACCCCATCTCATCTTCTCTCCTCTCCCAGGTTTGAGGACTTCCTTCCCTTCCCTTTTGCGCAGGAGGGAGAGGGAGGTGAAGTTCAAGGACTCTGCCCCAACCTTTTTCACTGATCTGAAGGTGATCAGTTATGGAGGGCTCTGCCTTGCCCCTCTTCTCTCCTTGGCAATGCTGCAGTATTGGTGAGGGAGAAATCGTTCAAGGCTGCTTGCAGGAGTGGCTAAAATCATGTTATTTGTGTGCTGTGAGAACTGGAGACCTGAGACTGATTGGGTCCTTTCTTGTTCTCAGGGACACTCTGGAGAGTTTCCACCACATGAAATGGGATTGTGTCTGCAGAGATCTTGAAATATGCTGTTTATTTTGCCTGTTTATTCTGAATGACAATATGGGAGCCATTCCTCTAAAATGTCTTCCCTTTTTTTAAAGCAAACAGGCTGAGCAGACGTATGACGGGGGTTTCTAGCTGTGTATTTGGTAAGCAGGAGGAATGCTTTTTATCAGTTTGGTGAAAGGATGTGTGTGTGAGGAGTAGGGTCTGAAAAGCAATTAGCAGTTTATTCTGGTTTTAAGGATATCTGCATTTTTACAAGATAAACCTCTTGTAGCTCTGGTGAACCTGAAAGCACAACCTGGTTGTATGGGGCTGAGAGCTCAGGAAAAGAGTTGTCTTCACTGCTGCAGGTCAGGTAGAGACACTGTGCCCCAACAGCGGGTCCTGTGGATGGCTGAAGGGCAGTGGTGGCTACGCACGACACTTTGGTACTGAAGGTGTGATTAATATCAGATGTGGTATTTTCTCTTGGTATTAAAGGTGGAAATGTATTGTACCTGTAATTATCATCATCTAAGTTAAAAATGTTACCGCAACAGTGCCAGGTCGTTCTGACCTTCTGCGATGGAAAGAGAAAATGCTATTTAGTACTTCTTTTATAGGTTCTTAACAGAAGCTTTTTTTTTCCCCTAGGATGTTCTGAGCAGTTAAACCAGCCCTCCCACAGAGTAGGATCATGCTCTTCTTATTTAGTTGCAGAAAACATTTACCGTATACTATGGCAAATCACACAATCAATCTTCATGCTAATCATTCTCTGCTGGAAGCTATTTACTACAAAAACTTCTGAAATTTTCTTACTAGCTGGAGAGCAGAGAGTCACAGCCAAAAAAGCGATTCACTTAGTTTCAAAAAAATAAAACTAAAATTGAATACTTTGAAAAATGTTGGAGTATTTCAGATTAGATAGGTAGAGGTTGAACAAAGAGACACTCAGAAATTGTCATCTTCGGTGGGGCTTCTTCTTTAATCCCCCTTAATCTAATTCTATCTGAAGTCACTTGCCTCAGCCTTTATTTGCTCCTGTGTTGCATTTAAATTATGGATCTCTGATGATTTACATTTATCAAGTGTGTGTTGCAGCAGTTTTCATTAGTGTTAGCTCTGACTTGCACCAGCACCCGTGGTTGCGCCTAGGGTGTGCAGCTCCCTTTGTGCCGAGAGCAGAGTCTCCAAAGAAGGCTTCAGTATCATGCTGCCCATATGCACTGCAGTATATTATGCCCCTCTTGCATTGTGCATCTACAGAGCTACCAGCTGGTTACATGATTTAGAAGTTATAAAGTTCTGCTGAGTGCTAGAAACCTGCTATTTCAGGTTATATTTTGTACGAAATACACTCCTATTTTCTTCTGTATTGCTAAGTTCAGCTCTAACAAGCAAATGCTTAGATTCCTGCTTCTGATTGTGTCACATACTCTGCTTCTAGAATATTCCTCCTCCTAAGGAAAGAGGAGAGTTTTGATTTAGCTACAAAATGTCTGGTGCCTGTCTCTGATGTTCCACTGCTTCACCAGAACATTGCAGTTTGCACATGGGGGGGAAAAGGTACACCCAAAAATCTTAGCTGGGGTGCAGCATGGTTAAATGTGCTACTGATTTGCGGAGTCAACTAATACCAGAAAGAAAAATCACCACCACCTGCAGGTTACCTGTACACCTGCAGTGTGACAGCAAAGGGACTGATGGAGTTGGATACATCAGTGGCTAACTCGCAAAAAACCTGCTGTGTATGCAAAAGGTCTGGGTACCCAAGTGAGGTTTTGTGCTCCTTTTGCAGCACCCAGGAGGAACAATTCTGGATGTGCGAGAGCCTTAGACCTCTCATGGTGCTCTGGGGCCATTCTGACTATACTTACATGGCAGTTGTAGAAAGTATGTAGAGACTCATGCCGGTTTGGCTTTGAGGGAGTTTGAAGCGAGTAGCAGTGATTTAAAAAAAAAAAAAAAAATAGATGATGTATGAAGCTGTTGGACGTCTGGAGTTTGTGGTAGGTTGCCTCAGAAAGGAAACGGGCAGATACAGCACAACGGAATAGAGATCGGGTTGTTCTGGAAAGGAAACATAGAAATTTGCTTTTAAATGTATTTCTGGTATAGAGCTGCAGCATGCCTGACCCTCTGCTGCACCTTATATTTGATTTGCTTTCCAAAATCAAACAGCTTAAGGTTTGAGTCACCCTCCATTAAGCTGAACAAAATGAGAATGCCAACACTTTTGGAACATGTTGGCGTGGGCCCTAAATTGGAAAACAAACATAGCATCGAGCTGCCCTTCTTCATGTGAGTGGAGAGACAGAAACTCTTTACTAAAGTGGGGAGTTTGGAGGACTGAGTCTTTTGCATCGCTCGCTCTGTTGGGGAGAAAGCACCAGACAACAGAAAACTTCAGTCTCCGTTGAGCGAGATCTGCTTCTTGACTTGTTTCTGACGTTGCCATTATCACTTGTTTCTTATTTATCTTGTTCAGTACTCAAAAGCTGATTCACAGGAGGAGGCCTGATAACTTCAAGCAGAATTATCTGGGAGGCTAGTGAGTGCAACTCAGCCCCTGATGAGGGGGCATGGGTTTCAGCCTCTCTTACCGTCCGTGTGCAGCCTGTCTGGTGGGAGAGGGTTTGCTGTGGAGTATCACAGTCCTCCACTCCTGGCTGCACCCTGTTATGGCAGGTGCTACGCCTGCAGTCTCACTGTTACCCATTATTGGATTCCCTCCTCCTCATCCGCTCCGCAGACAGCGGCAGGAGAGCGCACGAGCAGTAGGAGGTCCGGCCATTGAAAGGTATCTGGGAGGCTAAGGCTACAGGAAAACGATATTAAATTGTGAATCTGAAGGCATCTGCTCAGGAAAGTGCCAGAGGCTACCTGTGAGCCCAGAGCTATGTGAGAAGAGTGGCGTGTCAACAGGAGCATGCAGCACTGGGCTTTGCAAACGAGGTGAAGTACCCTATGTAATCCTTTGTGTAAAACACACTTTCAGCAGGGTTGTGATTTCCATCTTAATAGATTGAAGACCCATGGTGATTGACTCTGAAAGTAGTTATTAATTCTCTGCTGTGCAAATAATAGTGCAGGCAGTGTCTGAGTTCAGTTTTGTCAAACTCGGGGAACCTTCCTGAATGCACCCCATGGTGACAAAAGCACCTATAGGTAGGACATGACCATGCTTGCTTCGGATGATAGTACAAGGCAGGAGATCCTGTACCTCTCAGGGTGATGATAACTGGATGAATCAGGCCACCCCTCCTCAGCTGAGGTGGGCAAGCAGCTCGTACGTTATCTGTTTATTCTGTTCACCAGAAGGTGGAGGAGCTACGACCAAAGCTGTCAGAAGCAGCAAACTAGAAGAGCAAATGGTCCTTATTTGCTCAGTATTGCAACCAATGGGGAAGTTGCTGTCTTCTAATATAAGCCACACAGGATGCCACCTCAAACAGACATGGTGGGGTTGGCTGCACTGCCATAGGAGCAGGGTCCCATTATATTTCCAGGCAGGTGGAGGGTGGCTTGCAGGCAGACCTTGTTGGGGGGGGGGTGTCGCTGATGATG
>Ga0065711_1005682_pt1 | contig 19434 bp, 18 predicted proteins | sample Hoacrofraction12_FD_59098 | JGI IMG/M metagenome (GOLD analysis project Ga0065711, IMG submission 59098) | Hoatzin crop microbial communities from Cojedes, Venezuela - Epithelial fraction 12 v2 (version 2) | ecosystem: Host-associated > Birds > Digestive system > Esophagus > Crop | place...
CTCGGGCGGGGCGCGCCTGGCGCCACTGCGGCGCGGGGACGTGGCGGCGGCTGCTTCGCGCGCGTTCCCCTGGCCCCGCCCCTCCGGCTCCATATTGAGGGTGGAGGAGACGAGGTCGCTCACAAAATGGAGGCGGTCGGTGCCGCGCAGGGCTTTGGCTTGAGGGAGTAAGGCACCAGGCAAGGCTGGAAAGAAAGTTCCTCGCCTCCTCAGAGCCTATTAATGTGTTCGGGAAGTCCCTTAGACTGCTTCGGGGGAGAAAGGAAGCTTCTTGCCAGCTTGCTGGCTGCAGGCAGGCTGCGCGTTCTTACCCACTGTTCCTCCCCCTCCCCCGGGCCAAAAGAGCGCTGCAAAATGGCGTGCTGACCCACAGTATCAGCTGAGTGGGAGGGAGCCTGCTCATCTCGTTGAAGCAGTGTGGTAGTTAAACTAGGGAGGAAGGGAGTGCAAAGTTTGCTGTCCAGGAGAGGCTGCTGTCTGTTATAACTAACTTGCAGCAGAAGGACTGGAAACAACAGCTTGTGTGATAGAGAACAGCACTATGAAAACTCTAGAGATGCTTATCCCCACGGAGAACAAAATGCCTGAAAAAAAGCCCTTAATTCCATAAGAAAATGTTGCCTTTTAGTTCTGTGGAGAGTTCCTATAACATATTCACATCCCGAGGATAATTTCTCTGTGATAGAAGAGAGAAGCTGAAGCAGCAGGTGTTTTTCCTCCCATATGAGAACAGCAGTTCATGTGCACATAGTAAAAATAAGCAGGAAAGGACTTCACTTTTCCTTTCAGGAGTGACCTGAAGAGCTCTGTGGTCATCCTTGTAAGATAAAAGCAGTCTGAGTTGCTAACTGAAAACCTTGTAGCCTTGAGGTGTGTGAGAGAACTGCAAAACGTGTATTCATTTTTTTCTGATATAGGCGCTTAGTTTTTGAGAAGTCTAAACTCTACAGTTTCACATAATAGATTTCCTTTAATATGCGCGGGAGGGTTTGAAACACAGAATGTTCCCAGCTTTAACATAAACCAGCTAAAAATTAAGTAGTGTCAGTAGATATTTAAAAAAGAAATGCAATTGCAACAGTAAACAATATTTCACTTAACCTAAAGCAGTTTCTATATGCAGTAGGTGTGTTACCTGCAAGATTTGAAGTTTACATATAGTTAGAAGGGAGGTTTTTAAAATTATACTTCTGTAGTCCAGACCACTTGGAAGAAAAGAAATGTTACTTTGTAGTCATAGGATTATTGACTGTTAATCGTTTATATAATGTTCCTGTAGTAACAAAGTTAGGGCCTTAAATAGAAAGTTGTTACCAAGAATGCTGGGGCTCTTGCTATGTTTAGCAGGTGTAAAAGCAAGGATCTACTTCCCTGCCAGCTTTTCATAGTCTTAGGCATTTTTTCCTATAGTTGAACCTGAACATTATAAACCAATGATTTCCTAAAGCAGTATATAATGCAAAATTCACTTTTGCCATGTATTGCTTCACAACATTCATTGCTCTTTAGGGTGGGTTGCGTTGCACTGAAAGGGAGGTACACTTTTCTGACCAACCCTAGCACCACCACCCCCTTTATTTAAACTGTGGTAGAGATTAAAACACTTTACCTTCAGGTCTGAAGAAAGACATCTACATGTAGAAGTCTGTGGCTGGTTTTATGCTGTTCAGCTCTCAGGCTAATGCTGCATCTAGTCTAGGTTAACCCACTGCAGCAGAAACAGTGAAGCCTATTATGCATTCGTGCTGCAGTCATATGCAGCATAGCAAGCCAGCAGCATAGCTGGCTAGCACCTTGTTGTGGAATGTTTAATGTGCACAAAAGTATCAATTTGCTAAATAAGATTTTAATCTCGTTGCTTTTTGTAAGACTTCTCTGTCTTGGGGATGGGAGACAGTTGTAAAATAATTTTTCGTAAATTTCTGTCAAATGTACAGGGATAATCCTTGCCTAACTGAAAAAACCCGATGCAATACTGAAAGAGAGCAGAAACACTAATGCACTTGTAAGGCCACTTTAATCGTGGTATAGAAAACTGGGCTCTGACAGTTGGCACACTCTAAAATGTGGCTGGTCATACATAGGTGATACTGTCGAGAGCTTCAGTTAAACTTGTTTGTTTCATGATGCTTGTTAAGGTACCAGTCTTATTCTAGTAGTTGTACCCACTGCTGGTCATTGGTTAGTCATATTCAAGACATTTTTTTATCTGTCAAACATAAATCCATGTTGATTCACATATAAGAGATATTCCCCATAACACTGAAAACCATGTATGTACTTCTAATTTCTTGCTTGCGTGCAATCAACTTACAAAACTAACGGAGTATAAAATTTACAATTTTAAGGAATTAAGAATTAATAAATTTCTTCAACATGCATAAAAATAACCTTTCAAAACAGATATCCCAAAAGACTAGACACTCAATTTGGACAAAAAACCTTTTTTTCTTGTACACTGTGTTGTTAAATTTTCTATAGTTCCTCATCATTATGCTTCATAAAGCGTTAGAACTTCCCTTTATCTGGCAATGCTTCATTGTTAATCCCTACAGAGCAATATGCAACTCGAACAGAAGATAGGCATGAAATCAATGCACTTCCGGGGGGTGGAGAGCAACCAAATTATTTAGTATATTGAAATTTCTTTACTGTTGTGTGCATTTGAGCACTCTTAAGTTGTTAGTTAGTGTTTTAATTAAAATCACACCTCATTAAGTGTTTACTATGCTGCTGTCTAAACCCATTAGAAGTCAGTGTATTTATGTAAATGTACTCCACCTATTTGTAGTTACAATGTGCACAGATAATTTTAGTAATTTGTGAAACTTAAAATCTGTGGTTTGTATTCAAAATACATTTTTTTATTTTTGATTTTGTAGGGCCATGAGCCAAAGGAGCCAGAGCAGTTGAGAAAGCTGTTCATTGGTGGTCTGAGCTTTGAAACAACAGATGATAGCTTGAGAGAGCACTTTGAAAAATGGGGCACACTCACGGACTGTGTGGTAAAGTGTCAAATATCAGTTTGTGCTTTTGGAATGACACAGGTATACTTAATCTAGTACAGAAGTGCAGAGTACCCCCTGTGTTTTTGCAGGTGATGAGAGATCCGCAAACAAAGCGTTCCAGAGGCTTCGGCTTTGTGACTTACTCTTGTGTGGAGGAGGTGGATGCTGCCATGAGTGCTCGACCGCATAAGGTTGATGGACGTGTGGTTGAACCAAAGAGAGCAGTTTCAAGGGAGGTAAGTTGATGTTTCAGTTAACCTTATTTCCTAATCTTTACTTAATAATTTTAAACACTGAATCTTATTTTTGGTGTTGTAGGATTCTGTAAAGCCTGGGGCACATCTCACAGTAAAGAAAATATTTGTTGGTGGAATTAAAGAAGATACAGAAGAATATAATTTAAGGGAATACTTTGAAAAATATGGCAAGATTGAAACCATAGAAGTCATGGAAGACAGGCAAAGCGGAAAGAAAAGAGGCTTCGCTTTTGTAACTTTTGATGATCATGACACAGTTGATAAAATTGTTGGTATGTAACTCAGTGAGAAACTTCAACTTACGGGATGAAAGTGTAACATGAGATTTCAGAACAGCAGTGTGTGGAATGTAAGATGTTGGCATAATCAGCTGCTCGTCTTTTGTAGGAAATGGGGTAGATTTAATGTTCCTTTCAAAAGTGTGGTCATGCCTTACAGTAGCCTTGTATGAGAGTTTTACAGCAGATTGCTTTCGGTGATTTGATATTCTAACTCTTTCCTATTTCACAATTTTCTCTAGTTCAGAAATACCATACTATAAATGGACATAACTGTGAAGTGAAAAAAGCACTTTCAAAACAAGAGATGCAGACTGCTAGCTCGCAGAGAGGTGAGTTTGGAGTTGTGCATGGTTACTTTATGTAACTAGTTTTCAATTAATGTAATTGAAGTGAAATATTTTCTAGGTCGTGGGGGTGGCTCAGGCAACTTCATGGGTCGTGGAAACTTTGGAGGTGGTGGAGGGAACTTTGGCCGAGGAGGAAACTTCGGTGGAAGAGGTAAATGACTGGAATGTTCATACAGAGTGTGATTTCTGTTTTTCTATTTCCTCTGTCAGTTGGCTTGAACACTTAACACGTGTGTTCAGAAAAACATTCTCATCTGTTTTGTGTTCCAGGAGGCTATGGGGGTGGTGGTGGCGGTGGTGGGAGCAGAGGAAGCTTTGGGGGTGGTGACGGATACAATGGATTTGGTGATGGTAAGTGTATTGTTCACTGGTTTGGTTTTTTTTTTCCCAACGTTATAACCAGCTGTAAGTCTTGCCTTCACCTTGGAAACTAAGTCTACTTTGATGATGATGTTTTCTACAACGTAGAACTGTGAAGAGTTAAAAGTTTTTTGTGTTCCCCACAAAATGATGGGTGGGGAAAAAAATACTTCTCTATGTTTACCCTTTAAATAACCTTACGTCATGAGATCATGCAGCAGCTGTTTATGATTATTGAGAACTAAATGAAGGTTCTGGTGTCAGTTGAGATGACTAAAACTGAATAAAGCAATGACCAACTAACATACCAGAAATCTTTTCAATCACTGTAAGACTTTTCATGGCTCAATAGTATCTTTTTTGTGATGAAGTTTGGATGAGTATCTAAAGTGCATCTGAAGAGAACTGTGGAAATTACTGAATGGCTGTGGCAGTAGGATTTTGCAAGGGGGAATGAGGGAAGTAGATGTCCCGATTCTCTAAGCAGATATATGTAGCAATACTGAGTTCTTTTGGAACTATTTCCCAGTTTGGAACTACTCTCTCAAAATGTCAGAGACCAGATTAGCATCTGGAATACCAAGTCTTTCAGATATGCTTTACATGATTAGAAAAATAGAATGTCCAGTATCTGTGACACACAGGTAAATCAAGATGTATGTCTAGATAAAAACTGTACACCAGAATTCTTTTGAGGGCTTTGCCTACTGAATCATTTCTGTTTAGAGGAGCAAAGAGGGTGATACACAGTAGTGACAAAGCCATTTGTGTAAAGAGGCAGTTACCACATGCAATGTGTGGTGGTGGTAGCAGCATGCCTGTGTGTTTGCTGTGAACCAGAATGAACTTGTAAGTATCATGCTTCGAGGGTATGCATAAACTAAAGGGTTTTTTTTTGTTTGGATTTAGTAGTTCAGATAAATTATGCAACTGCAATGATTATCATACAGGGAAAACATTCTGGGACACTTTTATTTTGTGCTTTTGTTGTTTTGGTTATTTTTTTTTGTTAAAGGGATGTTTTCTTACCAATATTTAGCTTTGGTGTGTTTAGTTTAACTCTTCTATTTGAAGGTGGCAACTATGGAGGTGGTCCTGGCTATGGCAGCAGAGGAGGTTATGGTGGTGGTGGAGGACCAGGATATGGAAACCCAGGTGGTGGATATGGAGGTGGAGGAGGAGGATATGACGGCTACAATGAAGGAGGAAATTTCGGTGGTGGTAAGATGCCAGCTTTAATTAGACATCCCCTTTTTTTAGGCAGGTCTGAGTTATACAATACCTGAAGTATGATAGCGCATAAAATGAGTTGTACAGTTAGGTCTTAATGTGGAATGCTGCGTTACACAATGAAGGTTCTTTTCCATCTGGATCAGCTTTGATCTACTATACAACGTTGTTTTGCCTGGAAATTTTTTCAGAAAGCAGCAGGTGTAAATCTGCGTGTGGAGGAAGAGTAGGAGAATTTTGAAGCTTTTGACCATTTGAAGTGTGCTGTTGCTGTCAGATACCAGTTCACATCATGCAGATCATGTCCTCCTTTGTGAGGACTATAAATTTATGTAAATTTTTTAATTGTTTGCCCCAGGTTTGGGGAGTTTAGCTGCAAAATCTGCTGCATACTTTTTTATACTGTCTGATGTGTACATGCAGCATGCCTGTTGCAGTTCTTCACTTTTTGGAGCAAATAAATTGTAGTTTACATTATTGTCATACATGCAAAGCATTGGGCAGTGGAAGAACGACGGTGAAATGCATGCTTTTGTGAATTTGGAGGCCTTAAATCTGGCCTATTGTGTTAACTTGAAATTGTCTAACCTATATAAATTTCCTAATGTCATGTGATGTTTTTAATCTTCAATGACATACCAGTTTCTAATCTTCAGAATGCTACGGGTCTTCTATCATTTGTGCATTGTGAGTAGAGGTAGCATGCAAAATGCTTGCAATTCTATGGTAAATTGTTTTAAATTATTACAATGTACATTTACATTGGATGTCATAATTTGGCAAGCTTCACGTCCTAAGTGTCGAACAAAAGTGGCTTTATTGATCTGTATTTTTTCCAGGTAATTATGGTGGAAGTGGAAACTACAATGATTTTGGCAATTACAGTGGACAGCAGCAGTCTAACTATGGTCCCATGAAGGGTGGTGGCAGCTTTGGTGGCAGAAGTTCAGGCAGTCCCTACGGTGGTAAATACGATTTTGCACAGAAAATACTTTTTTGGGTTAAAATTTCTTGTTATTCTTGTATTTCAATATACACCCTGGTTTTTTGTAGGTGGTTATGGATCTGGAAGTGGAAGTGGGGGCTATGGTGGTAGAAGATTCTAAAATACTACCAGAAAAAAGGGTAGGTGTCATGCATATTTATAATGATGATTAATGATGTACAACTGTTCACTGAGAGTAATAATTTTCTTATCCTGTATTCAACAGGCTACAGTTCTTAGCAGGAGAGAGAGCGAGGAGTTGTCAGGAAAGCTGCAGGTTACTTTGAGACAGTCGTCCCAAATGCATTAGAGGAACTGTAAAATCTGCCACAGAAGGAACGATGATCCATAGTCAGAAAAGTTACTGCAGCTTAAACAGGAAACCCTTCTTGTTCAGGACTGTCATAGCCACAGTTTGCAAAAAGTGCAGCTATTGATTAATGCAATGTAGTGTCGATTAGATGTACATTCCTGAGGTCTTTATCTGTTGTAGCTTTGTCTTTCTTTTTTCTTTTTATTTTCCCATTACATCAGGTATATTGCCCTGTAAATTGTGGTAGTGGTACCAGGAATAAACAAATTAAGGAATTTTTAACTTTTCAATATTTGTGTAGTTCAGTTTTTCCACATTTAGTACAGAGAACTCTATAACAGAAATAAAATGTAGTTTAGGGTGTTTCCTTGTTAGTTAGTTGAGAGGATTAATGCATTTCTCAATTACTATTTTGTATTAATTTAAAGTTAACAATAGAAACACCTATTGATTTGCAGTCTTAAGGGGTCTAGTCTCAGTGTATATATGTAACTGTCATTGACATGAGTTACATAGGCATACAGAGGGAAAACATCTGTATGTTGCGTTACAGTTTGTTTAGATGTATAACTAGGATTGAGTTACTCAAATTAGTGTTTGTGAATTATAGAACTAAGCTTTACCTTAATGAAAATTTCAAATTACTTTTTGGTTTGTGCATATTTTTTTAATTTGTAGTTCTGTATTAGCACTAGCGCTTCAAGAAAATAAGGCATGATAAATATTTTAACAAGACCAACTTCAGACACATTAAAGCTGTCTCCCGTCTCATTTGAGATGTGTAAGGGATAACTGCAGTTGTTTAAGTCCTGGGTGAAGAGAAAAAGAAACTTGCTTTTTACCTTTATATTTATTGTAATTCCCGAGAAGTTAAGGTGGGGGGAATCAAGTGCCTGTTTCCTTGGGATATACAATGATTCTGTTTCAATAAAACTCTACGTTGGGGAGGGTGGCTTGGAATTTTCATCCCTTTCCTGTGTCCCCGTCTCCCTCTCCCTCACACCAGACTGCGCTGTTTCAATTAAACGAGGCGTCATAGTGAGAGTAGTAGGTAATGTTCCTCAATAACTTAATGGCTATATACTTTCTTGCATGCACCCTAGGCCATTTTCTGGACACAGAGAATCTTCTGACTGGGAGCCAAGGGTAGCGCAGGTGTAATCACTGACAGTCCCAGGTAATGCGTTCCAAAGGCCCGTTCACGACGGGCTCCAAGTAGTCTAGTTCTCGAGCTTGTGCCCTTGCGAATGCGTACGCTCAGCTAAGAGCTGGAAGGTGAAACAAAACACGATCTAGCTGTGGTTTACCGCCTAGAAACACTTCCCACAATGTAGAATGGTACAGTCTTGAGTCTTCACAGGCAGAGTGGTAGCGTGTTACAACTTGATTTGATGCACTGGAGTAGCAAATCTTATCAGCACATGTGGCTGGAAATTGTACTTCACTCTCGCTTCTGACCTCCAAATTAAGGCGCTACAGCCTGTCCTTTGCTCAGCTCACATGAACCCTCTTGACCATTGCCAGGACAGTGCTTTCTGTCAATTCAGACTCAGAAGAGTAGGGACCCAGTCAATAGAAGAAATACTCAGACACTTGACAATGTGGTATTGGAATTACTCACACCTGTTTCACTGCTGGGTCAATGTGCAGTATAAGGTAAATGCGATTCCAGTGTAGGAATGAATCTGCAAAGATGTGTGAAATGGCTCAAGGCATAATCAGTCATATTAATAATGAATTACGATTTTAAGAAGTAGTAGAAAAATGAGTGTGTTGTTTGAAAAACAAAAAAAAATTAAACAATGTTATTTAAACACTGTTATTGGAGTGTATGTAGACTGCAGTACGCTAAAACAAGGAGCCGGTGTCAAGATGGTAGCCTCCAAACTGGATTTCAAAGTCTGCTTGTTTTTTTCTGTGGAGTTTTAAAATATCTCTAAAGTTAAAGCAAGAATTGGTGATTTAGTGAACGCTTCTGTTGTTGTACATTTTAATTTGGGCTTGGGGTGGGAGGGAGGCTGTATTTCAATAAAGGCATTTTTTAAACAACCCATTTGGAGTTTGAAAACGTTGAAAACTGAGATGCACCTCACTAGGGAGTGAGCTGCCCAGCTACCGACTTGCTTTGTACGTTACCACGCCTAGAAGATGTGTAGACTTGTATGTGGGGCCTGCACCTGATTGCAGGGACAACCGGAGGGCTGGGGTTGATGTCCCTTCTGACCACTGATCTGGTGTTCCTAAATTATAGAATGTATTGACAGTGTTCTTTTTAACAGGGCCTCTTGTAGCTGTACTGTGACAACCATGTTAACTTTGAAAAATAGTGTCGTAATAAACTGTATGAACAAGATCTGTATGCACCCTTTTAAGAGATGGATGTAAGTGACCGCTGTGTAGGTGGGTGGGGTAGTGTAGCTGCTGTTTGTGATGTGGAAAAGCGTAAGCCGAGAGGACAGCGTTGCAGAACCTAGGACGTACTTCTCTGACCCATACTTTGCTAAGGAGACTCGTAAGACAGGACTTCAGCAGCCTATTGAGTGTGGAGAAGTCAGCATAATTGCAGAATGACGAGGCAGCAGGAGCAACAGCTTCAACTTCCAGAAAAGTGAAGGCATAAGATACTGTGCTGATAGTCAGCAGCTTCCCAGAGGCTAGTTAATCTGCTTATCACAGCTGAAATATCGAAGAAAGTCTAGCAAGAGTTCTTCACCTTTTGGAACCTCCTTGAGTGATAGCTACTTGAGTTGACTCAAAATCAATAGGTCTAGCGTTTAGACCTGAAAGGAAGGGCAATGAGCATAGGTAAGGTTTGCCTTTAAAATTTTTTATGAATTATAAAGAGTAGCGGGAGGTTTTTAAACAAGGTAAGAGTAATTTCTTTGATTTTCAGGTTGAATGAGAAGCTGCTGCTTGACAAAATGGGGAATGTCTTGCACATCCTCTGCCATTGAAGGTTTCTGACTGGGTAAGACTTGTAGTGTATAGTACGGCGCTTATTTAACCCTGATTTCCTTCTAGGCTTTCCTTGGGCAGCCTTTTAGTGTCAAGGAAAGCCTTAGGTGCGAAGGAGTAAGTATTCTAGCACGCGCTATCCAGCGTTCCCCGGTCTCGGTGAGGGTTCCTTGCTGGCATAGTTGCTGTTCAAGAATCTTCCGTTCCTGGCAGGTACAAACTGGCTGCGCGTCTGAGGTGGACGAGACGGAAATGATCAATGTGTGGGAATACGTGCTTGGGGGGGCGGGGGGCTGCGGGGAAGTCGGTCGTTGCCTTGTAACGGAAAGGGGCGCCTGGACAGAAGCCTCACCAGAAGGGCGAGGGCGCTGACGCGGTTCACCGTGGCTCTCGGCAGCGTGTGGCGTGCTGCAGTAATTCTGCAGAGGCGCCCTGCTTTGCTTAGAGCAGCACTGGCCCTCCTCAGAAATCGGCCTTGGCTCACCAGGTGGGTTTGTATTTGTGGGCGCCAATCCAAGAGCTCCCTGTGGGATTTTCGGCGTTTTCAGGTGGGGTGCTTTGGTGGAGGCCAAAGCTGGGAGGTGATGCCCGGCTGAAAGCACAGCAGCATCATTGGGTGAATGGCAGTGAGAGAGCTTCCCGCGGAGCCTGCTTTGACGCACATTGGTTCTTAACTCTTGGAACGTGTATTTCCCTTTCTGCATCTTCGATTGTTACAGGTCTGCGATACTTTTATCTGCTTTTATGTAGTAATCTAGTGCCTGATAAAACTTACCAATACATTTCTGAGTCCACATTATTTTTGTGAAGTCAGTTTCTATGTTAGCGTTGGTTATGCTTCAGTTACTTGGAAAATAGTCAGGTGGAACCTCTGCGTTTCAGTTCAGCCTGGGGCTTGGGCATGTTCACAGGCTGATTCAGGTATTTAAACTTGCTGCTTGCTGTCTGTAAACACCCAGGAAGTGAACCCTTGATGTTATAATGTATAATTACCATTGTAAATTACTTCCAAGTTAACTTTTAATGTTGAGATTTTCATAGAATCGGGAGCTACTTAATGGAAATCTCACAATGACTGCAGATACTTCTAAGAACCACTGACAACCGTTGCTGGTCAGCCAGGTTTGAGCCCTGATGTAGCGCTGCCACAGTGGGGTGACAGCCCCTCCTCGGCAGCCGGGAAGAGAATTCGGGTGTCTGGCGATGCCTTGGTCGGGTGCGAACGCTTTGGCACTTGGGGGGAGGGGGAATGTTACGATTTTTTAAAATTTTTTTTAACAGTAAAATCTTGAAAATGCTTTAACAAAAGTAAGCTTTCCAAAGAGCTTTCTAGTTTTCATCCCGTCCCTAGGCCTGGCTGCAGAGCGAAGCTCTGCCTTTCCCCAACGCCAGAGGGTTCTGCATCGCTGCAGGCTCCTTCGGTGCTTCAGAGGGGTCCCTTGACACCACATCTAGAACTAGACACCCACTGTTAGAAGTATTTTCACATTTGGACTTACAACACCCTTGTCAGACCAGTTTGCTTAGTTTCAATTATTCATACCCCAATTTGTTCAGAAATAAACCCTGTCAAAGATAAAGGCATCCTTAAGGACTACTCGCTCTCGTGTGTCTTGGTCCAAGGGGCACTTCCAAGAGTTAAGAATATTGGTGTGTGGCCATGTTTTTCTGTAGTGGCTGCTGTTGAACCCAGCCGCTGCAAATGGAGCTGGAGCTGTAAAGATGCAAAGTTAACGAAGCATTGGTCCTTAAGCTGCCGTTCTGCAGAAGTTTATTTGGTACCTAAACCTGTGTGGTAATCTAAAAGCAAATGGTCCTTCCAGGTAGAAAAAGTGCATTTCCCCAAAAGGGGCCCAGGTTGATGCAGATGTGAGAGGTGTTTTGTTGTCACGGAGCACTGAAATGAAACACAGCCTCTTAACGGTGATATCCTTTAAATATTGAAGGCGGGAAGGGGAATGCTCCTGGTCTTCCAAGCGTTGCTGGTGTGCTGTGCTGACCTGCTGTCCTTGGTTCCTGTGTTTAAGACATTAACGTGTTTCCATACACTGTCTGCGCGGCGGTGGAATCTTCCCTTACCTGCCGGTCTGTGGTCTCTGACACGTTGTTTGTATCGAAATTGTGTGGAGCGTGAAAGAGCTTGAGTGCCACTACAATTCAGATATCTGATGGATGATTCTTTTTCTGCTGTGGGTGCTACAGGTTGACATCTCTGTCTAAGATTAGCTTTTTCCTGAACTAAAGTAACCCAAGTATCTTCGTAGAAGAAAAATGGCCTTCATGTAGAAGATAATATCGCAAGATGGGAAACAGAATAATGTGTTTTAATAACTGGCAAAGACTTCAAGAGCAATGGTGCTAGTGTGCTGAGAGCTTAGAACTTGTGGTTAAACAAGTTTAAAAATAGCATGGAAATTTGAAAATTTCAGTATAGTCCATAATGGATTGAAATTTGTTAAAATATTTCCATTTTGTATCAGAATAAAGTGTATATTGTCAAATGACTTACAATCTGAAATGCGTTGCCATCACCTTTTTTTAGTGCTGTGAGGAACACAAAGTGGTCTTAAATTACTGCAACCCATTGAGTTACAGGATCATCTCTCCAGCTCGGCACTGCACGTCGGAAAACTGTGGCTCAGCCCAGCTCCTCAGCTTTCTTTCAACGGTTTTAAAANGGGATGTTTTGATCAAGAAATAAAGGGTCTGCAGGAGGAGACTTGTCAGAGTGCCAGGTCAGCACGGCGATGCGTTAGACTTGGCCATGTCACAGGTCCCTCTCAGGTTTGGGAAGGTGCTCTGTACCTCTAATGATAATAAAATGAAGGACGTAGTTTGCAACCTGATGTTTTCACGTATACCAAAATAATCCACTGTGGAGATATTTTTTTTTTTTCCTCGATGATGTCTGGCATTGCGCTGCGAGTACAACATTCACTGTGTTCGTGACAGGAAAAATACCGGTTTGAACTGAACGCAAGTTGTTGTGGTCCGAGTTCCTTCAGCCTGGTGGAATTCAAACCAGGCTGCTGCACTAGCTGCAGGGGTTTTGTTGCTCCATTCGTCCTGGTAATGGAGTAAGTATCCCTGTATTAGGTTTTAGGCACGCAGTAGGATGAATGCAACAGCCCCTGCAAAGGCTCCAAGGATGCCCTTTGGCTTTTCCATTAGTGCTAAAGTAAGGAACAAATCAAAGTTGAGGGCGGGGTTTACTGAGGTCACTTTTATAGCCGATTTGTATTAAAGTATTTGCATTGCAGCTAGAGAGAAGGTTTTCTCTGCATGTCATACATTTGATAGTCTAGTGCCTGGCGGGGGGAATCCAGGAGCTCTTTCTCTTCAGGTCTTCTGTGCTTTGCCATCAGCCCTACCTGGGTGTCAGCGTTGAAAGTTTGTCCAGGGCCGTAGCTTAGAGTGCTTCCTCCTTAATGCCCGTGCTCTGAAACTGCCATGCTTAAATCTGAATTAGGCCCTTGCGCTTTAAATGGCAGCAGCGTCCCATGTTCCCCGCGAGCGCTAACAGCATTTTCCTTCCCAGGCAGTGCTGGTGGCGAGGTCAACAGGCGCATTTGAACAGCAGCAGCAAGAAGAATACTGCTGCAGTATCTTGGGTTTAGTTCAGCAGGTGCTTGGCTGCCCTGGCTGCAGCCAGTGACCCTGCTCCGTCTATCCTGTCCAGCCTCCAGGTGTTCAGCTGCTGGTGCTGACTGCTGGCTCTGTAACGAGGGGTGTTTTCACGCTTGGGGTGTGTCAAGGACGGACAGGCTGATGTGCTGTTAGCAAGGAAGAAGGCTGGTACAAACAAGGTAAGCAGCTTCAAAGTGCCAAGTGGGTCGCCTGGGCTTACACTTCCCAAGGGCTTCTGCAAAAATAGAGGTGTAATGGGCAGGGCTCTGAGCACCGCCAGGGATGCTGCAAACCCGGGGCTCGAGTGTCCGTTGTGACTGCGCTGTATCTGCTGCCTCGGACACAGGCACTGTGGGGCAGGACCTCACCCGAAAGCCTGCAGCAAGTGACACAATATGAGAAGCTGTGTGAAGCTCTTAACTTTTCTCTTGAGGTGGGCAGGGCTGGACCATCTGATAGTCCCAGGCTCAGGTACCCCAGACTTGCTGCTGGTGCTCAGCTGTTACCCCTGCCTTGTAAAGAGGATGCGGTCAATGGGGTCGTGGCTGCTGGCACGACGCTGCCCTGGAGCAAAGCTGCCAGGCCTCCCTGCTCTGCTGCCCTGCCCCTGCCCCTCGGGGTAGCTGCGGTTGTGCTGCCTGTGGAGTGCCAGGGAGAGCAAGTGCCCATGTGCACCGGGTACCAGAGAGGCTGCTGCTGCTCAGGGTCAGTGAATGAGGTAACATGAAGATGAAAGGCGACGTGACAAAGATTGGAAATAAAAAAGTTATTTGGGATAATAAAAACGAAAGGTGATTGATTGATGAGTTGCACTGATACTGCTGTGACCAAGTGGACAATGGAACAGCCCCTGGAAGTCTGTGTGCAGGGAAGAACCAAACTGGTACCTGCGTAGTCGTAGGCTAGGAACTAGTTACAGCTACTGGAGGGGCTTGGAGTCACCAGCAAGCTGCATGGAAGCAGCAAAGGTCGACAACAGGAGAACTTCCATTGCATCCTGTGACAGAGTAACGCTCATCAGAACTACAGCTTTCTCTGTCAGTTGCCCAGCCTTCCTCTTTGCGCCTTGTTTTTTTCTGAGGACACTCAGAAGGTCCATAAAAAGTGGTACAGTATGCAATTGGGATCGTGATACGATTATTATATCTAAAATTGTTCTTTTGGCTTTCATGGTCTGGCCAGGAGTTGAGATGCTTTCTGCTGGATATTGCAACTCCACTGTGGTTAAACAGTTTGGGAAATAAAAATCTCAAGACTGAATTCACCAGCAACTGTGTAATTTTATTTAGCATTACTCTAACTTTGTGCATAATGAGCTAATGGAAGGCTGGGTTCCTAATCTGACCTCCCCCTTTAGTTCCTTTTCCCTACAACATTCAACAATCTTTGAGGGTCCCACTCTACCCTTTTTTTCAGTAGCTCCAGTTCCGTCTTTTAAAAAAAATGTACAATAAGATCTTGCAAAACAACTTGGTATTTATTATACTAAATAATTTATGCATAATATTGTAATAGACAAAATATTCCTAAAATGATGTAGAGCACCAGTGGCAGAAAAAGCATTTCAGATTATACATGCCTTTTAGAAATTTCACTGGGAAGACGAAGGAAGATGATACGGTTTTTAACGATCAGATCAACACGTGTAACTGCAAATTATGCATTTTCTATACTCAAAAAATCCACAACGATCAAGTACAGAGTGCACCTGAAAAGCAAGCAAAACAATGATATTTATTTGCCCAACTTTTATTCTCTTACAAATCATAATTTAAACACCACAACGCTTTGCAGTGAATTGAGCACAGGTTCCAGACAGTGCCGTTGGTTTCTGCAAGCTCCAAAGCAACCGCAGTGACGATCGGCGCTCGCTGATTGCAGTCAGAGACACACAGTGGGTTTCTGGAACAATGACTCAAAAGCGTACAGAATTTTTAGTTGGAAAAATGCATAATGCTGACAGTGTCTTCATTAACAGATTTTTAAATGCCTTTGGAGGAAAGATCACATCAGGAATTGAAGTAGTGTTCAAAGAGCAAAACAAAAGTTATGTAAACTCTGCACAGACTTGAAACTGAACGACGTTCGGTTACACAGTCCTCCCAACGGCCGTTACCGTCACGCTGCACGGCACGTTCGTGGTGCTGGCGCTGCTGGGTGACGCATGGCGGGTTATTAAGCGTACTGGTTACATGAAAACTTCGCCTTGGAAAACTAGTGAGGAGTTCCCTTCTTTAGGGAAACAAATGCGTATGAAGTAGAGTTAAACAGAGTTTAATGAACTGATAAATCGAAATCAAACCCTAAGTATCAACTTTTATACTAAATTAAAATCATATATTAAATATAAAGCAAGTATAAATGTGTAAGAAAAATGGAAAACAAACACTTGCATCTTTATAAAAAATTATCAGAAGCCATACTATTCATCTTGCAAGAAATTATTTTTGGAAGGCTAAAATCATTTATATATATATCTCAAATAAATCTATGAATATAACAAGAGATAGAAACAGTATATAAATATGGTATCTTTAAATATTTACACGTATATGGAAACTAGTCAAAGTGGTGCTATATAAGAAGGAAATGTCTGTTACAAAAGTGAGATTAGTTTTGCATACATCCGTCTGCATACACGATCAGTTTTAAACTTGCATCTTCCATAAACTAAGATCATTAACTTTAAAATCATCATTGCATAGAATTACTTGAAAAATATTACCTAATTCTGCATTCCACCTCACAGTAAAAACTATCAGGGTAGCGATACAAAAATAGTAACTCGGAGCGGAGCAGCCAGCTGTGCTGCCCTTCAAAGTTTAGTCTCTGACCTCCTGCCTTTAGGAACAAGGAAGACGTTGCCGTCTCTCGTTTGCTGCAGTGAATACTCACTGGGGGAGTAAGACTTTCCGTCTTCATCGCGTAGCATGCTGAAGACCTCAAGGTATAAGGTGGTTAGCTGCTTCTTCATTTGACGAAGGCTTTTGTCATGCTCTCCTTTTTCCTTAAGCAATTTCTCTTTCTCGTCTTTTAGGTGACTCAAGTCTTGCTCCAGTTCCACTATATTTTCCAGTTTTCTTTTACGGCAGTTTTGAGCAGCCACCTTGTTCTTGCCTCTCCTGCGTATGTCTCGAATAAGCGCAAGCTGGGCTTCACTGAACTGCTCCTTTGACATCATTTCGTTGAAGTCATCAACTGGGAGATTGATGATTTTTTCGACAGGGAAAGGGATCTGCAGAGCTTTTGCTCTCTGCTCATCTCTCGTGAGATGAGCTTCAAGGCGGCCTGAAGGTTTATCTTTTGTGAACGGAGCTTTGGGGTGGCCCGGGCCCACGGGGGGTTCTTTCTTTGGTGTGTCTGTACACTGCAAAGCAGGTGTTTGAGTGCTCGGCCCCACGGCAGGCAGCACCGGATCCTGGAACTGCAACGAGTACGCGCTCGCGTTGCTCTGCGGCACGCTTCCAGGAGCGCTATCTGTGTCTTCCATCTCGGAATCGCTGCAGCCAAAAGTCTTATCCCCACAGGCAGACGATTCCACAGAGTGCTGAGGCGACGCGATGCTAGAACTTGCATTCAGTGAAATACCAGAGTCAGAATCGCTACATTCTGGTACGGTTCCTGAGTGGTTGCCGTTGAAAGCTTTACACAGGGAGAAATCGGAAAGATCAATAGGTTCACTCAGAATTTCCGCAAGTGATTGACTGATAGTGTTTGTCGTTGCTGTGCCACTGTTCACCTTCGTATCAATAAAGGCGGTGTAGAAATCCTCACAGAAATCGGAGTTTGCAGGGGACATGTCATTTAAAGAGTTCACACTCAGCTGGCTGGTGTCTTCTGGTGGCAAAATGCTGGAAAAGGGGCCCTCGATACTATCCAGGAAATCTGGACCGCAGTTACCATCTTTTCTCATGATGGGTAATGAGCTGTAGTAACTATAGCTGTTGTGCATCTCCGTTGGCTTGGTTTCAGGGCTTGTGATTGTGCTTACCTCAGCCAGGTTATCATTTTCGATGTTAAGACACTACACGGGAAACGTGAGAGAGAGAAGATGAGCAACACATCACCAACTGATGATAAACCCTTTTTCCATAACCCACAAACATTAAATATTTTAGCATTCAACATGCACATAAAATGGGTATTACAACACTGCTGTAACCCAGCTGACTACAACACTTCTACTACGGAGAGGCAATCAAGGGAGGAGACTGGATACCTAAGCAGAGTACGAAGCAACTTGTTCTGGACAAAGCTATTTAAAGACAGCAGAGCCTCTCGAACTCGTAGCAAGGTGCTGAAGCACCCAGTCCAACGCACTCTGACGCTACCTGGAAGCTGCATGGAGCCCTCCTGCTCCGCTAACTTGCTAGTGGGGATCCTGGAGCTGCCCGGTCTGAGCTGCTCACAAGCACCACAGCACATGGCACTAGTACAGCAAATGTAAAATCCCTGAATGAGACTCAGTGAACACTACCAGCACACAATTATTTCTAGCACTCAATTTCATGTTGTGCAATAGATTTATTTTCCTCAAAAAACCAAGGTTCTTTCAGGATTTACTGAGCTAAGAGAGGAAGCCTACAGAGAGGATGACCTTCCTTTGGTCGAGGAGGACTGCGTGAGGCATCGCTTAAGCAATCTGGATGCCCACAAATCCATGGGCCCCGAAGGAATGCACCCACGAGTGCTGAGGGAGCTGGCAGATGTCATTGCTGAGCCACTCTCCATCATCTTCGAAAGGTCCTGGAGGACAGGAGAGGTGCCTGAGGACTGGAGAAAAGCCAGTGTCACTCCAATCTTCAAAAAGGGCAAGAAGGAGGACTCAGGGAACTACAGGCCGGTCAGCCTCACCTCCATCCCGGGAAAGATGATGGAGCAGCTCATTCTAGAGGTCATCATCAAGCAAGTGGAGGAAAAGAAGGTTATCAGGAGTAGTCAGCATGGATTCACCAAGAGGAAATCATGCCTGACCAATCTGATAGCTTTCTACGAGGGCAGGACTGGCTGGGTAGATGAGGGGAGAGCCATGGATGTTGTCTACCTCGACTTCAGCAAGGCTTTCGACACAGTCTCCCATAACATCCTCCTAAGGAAGCTCAGGAAGTGTGGGCTGGATGAGTGGTCAGTGAGGTAGATTGAGAACTGGCTGAATGGCAGAGCTCAGAGGGTTGTCGTCAGCGGTGCTGAGTCTAGTTGGAGGCTGGTAACTAGTGGTGTTCCCCAGGGGTCAGTACTGGGCCCAGTCTTCTTCATCAATGACCTGGATGAAGAGTTAGAGTGTGCCCTCAGCAAGTTTGCTGATGACACCAAACTGGGAGGAGTGGTGGATACACTAGCAGGCTGTGCTGCCATTCAGTGTGACCTGGACAGTCTGGAGAGTTGGGCAGAGAGGAACCTGATGAGGTTCAACAAGGGCAAGTGCAGGGTCCTGCACCTGGGGAGGAACAACCCCATGCATCAGTACAGGCCAGGGACTGAACTGCTGGAGACCAGCTCTGCGGAGAGGGACCTGGGAGTGCTGGTGGGCAACAAGCTGATCATGAGCCAGCAGTGTGTCCTGGTTGCCAAGAAGGCCAATGGAATCCTGGCGTGCACTAAGAAGAGTGTGGCCAGCAGGACGAGGGAGGTTCTCCTTCCCCTCTGCCCTAGTGAGGCCCCACCTGGAGTACTCTGTCCAGTTCTGGGCTCCCCAGTTCAAGAAAGATGAGGAGCTACTGGTGAGAGTCCAGTGGAGGGCTACGAAGATGACGAGGGGACTGGAGCATCTCTCCTATGAGGAAGCGCTGAGGGAGCTGGGCTTGTTTAGCCTGAAGCAGAGAAGGCTGAGAGGGGACCTTATAAATGCCTATAAATATCTCAAGGGTGGGTGTCAGGAGGATGGGGCCAAGCTCTTTTGAGTGGTGCCCAGTGACAGGACAAGGGGCAATGGGCACAAACTGAACCACAGGAAGTTCCGTCTGAACATGAGGAAGAACTTCTTCCCTCTGAGGGTGACAGAGCACTGGAACAGGCTGCCCAGGGAGGTTGTGGAGTCTCCTTCTCTGGAGATATTCAAGACCCGCCTGGAC
>Ga0065711_1009275_pt1 | contig 19434 bp, 9 predicted proteins | sample Hoacrofraction12_FD_59098 | JGI IMG/M metagenome (GOLD analysis project Ga0065711, IMG submission 59098) | Hoatzin crop microbial communities from Cojedes, Venezuela - Epithelial fraction 12 v2 (version 2) | ecosystem: Host-associated > Birds > Digestive system > Esophagus > Crop | place...
TTAAGTCAGTGGCAAAACTCCCGGTTACCTCCCCATGGGATCCAAAAGAGAAATGTGAGCTCTCGAGACTCAAAGAGGCAAAGCTGAAGAATGGATAGGGACCCCCCAGGTCCTTACAGCCACGAAGAGAGGAAGAGTGGCCACAGCTAGAGGAAGGACATTGGGTGTTAGTCTCATCTGCCGAGTCAGACCCTGCTAATCTCGGGCTCTAGCTGTATCTCCTATCACAGGCAGAGTGCTCAGCACAGCAGTAGTTTCTAGCAGCAACAAGTGACTTCACAGCGTCTGCGCTGAAGGGAAGAATACAGTCCAAAGGAAGATCTATTCCATTTTTAAATGCTCAAGACCAGTGGGTTTTCCTTCCTAAGATACTGACTACGCTGTTTAAACTAAGGAGGTTTTGGTTGGTTAGGTATTTAATCAGTATAGCTAGATATCTATTTCTTCAAAAATTGTCCCCTCCCAACCAAAACCTTAATTTTTAAAATAAAATTCTTCAGAAGGTGAATTTTTTGTATACCTACAGTGGAATTCAGATTTCTTAGCAGGTAATTCAGTACTTTTTTTTTCTTTTCAGGGTTATTAAGCTCATTAACACTCCAAGGGACTATTTTAAAGTACTATTAGTCTACATTATGTGGTAGAAATAAGGAAAGGTCTATTAAAACCAAAGTTTGCCTTATTTCCTTTAGTTCTCTAAGGTGAGCTCAAATACCGAGAAATAAAAGGCACTTCTATCAGACTGCTTCAGTGGAGCAAGGAAAGGGGGAGGAGGAAAGAAAATTTAGAACTTTCTTTCTAGACTCCTATGTATTTCTTCAACTTAGTCAGCTCTGCAGAGGGAATATCCCCTTATTTTTCTTCCCACTGGTGATGGTTACAGTGAGTCATAGTGCATGCTTACTTGAAGCCAGCACTTCTGTCTCTTGCCTACCACCATTTTCATAGATTTATTCACTGTTGCCATGGCCTACCTGTTGCCCATCTAAAGAGCAGGGGTTAGTTAAAATGAGTAATAATTTTAATATTGAGCAGAAGACATTAAAATGCTTGGACATAGCACAGAACTCTGCTACTATATTCCTTCAACTAACCATTCCCCTGCTATCCTAAATATCCAAGAAGTAAATAAACAAATGATTTTATTTACCTGTCAGGTTTAATCCCCAAATACTTTAGATTTGTACATACTACAAAAAGAGAAAGTTAAATTCTGGGGAGTTTAAAGAAAGTAGTTTGCAACTCACTATGTTGTAAAGGTACTCTGTCATTCTTCTGCATATTTTTGAGTAGGACTTCAGCCACTAAGACGTTAGGATCTTTCCCATGTGAGTTATACCGGGCCACTTAAAGCCAAAGGGAAAACACAGATACCTTCTGATATCAAGAAGTTTACCTACTGTAGAAGCATCCCAGATTCACGTGAATTACTCTCTGGAAACACTCCTTTCTCCCTGCTTACAGTAGAGACCTTCCAGCAGAAATATCATTCTTTGGTCATCTATAAGGCCATGACTCCATGCGGGACCCACGGAAGCCATCTACACTCTACTGAATTAAATAAGCCTTCCTTCTGAAATATATAACATTATGCAACTAATAAATAATATTCTATTACAGTCTTAATATATGCTTTAGTACAAGAGTTGCCTACCATATTTTGCAGAGTTTCTTGAGCAAGCCAGTAGTAAATACCGACAGCTCAACTCCAGGCCTCTCACCTTTGTTACAAAGCCAGGATTGTTTTATTGCAGTGAGTCACTGTTTAGAAAATCAAGATCAGTATGAAAGTTCTCCCTCTCATCATTAAAAAATATAATTAGGTTAAAAATAAAAAGCTAGGAGTCCTTACACTTCTGATATTCCGTTAGATGCGTGCCTTTCATTCTTAATTTCAAAGAAAAACGTATCTTCTTCCAAGTATCAGAGCAGACATAAGAATTATTGTCCCTTTGCATCCTTCCTTTCTCAAATAAATCCTTAATTTATAGCTTATCCTCATGGAAGTGGGAGTGAGAAGCACAGCTGAGCATAGGAAGGATTTTAACCAGGAAACCAGAGAAATCAGTCTCTAGACGGATATGGTTTCCATATATTTATAAAACCATCCACCCAGAAGGAACAAGCTTATACATCACACACAGGGAGCCCATTACTGTCACAGAAGGTACATGGGGGAATTCTCATGCTGGAATAGGACCATCATTGCTTCCCACAATTTATTTATCATCAAGAGCTTCAGCAAAGTGTTGAAATGAGCTCTCACGGGTCCTGTTTCAGCACAGCACTAAAATACATTAACTTAAACATTTAGATTGCTATATTTGGGCTTCTAGACCAGTATCAGGATCTATTGCAAATATTTGAATTGATTTGCAATGAGCACACCTTGTTTCTTCGTGATGCATGCTTTGAACCATGTCATCTTCTTTAAGTCTCTTCCAGAACTTAATTTAGCAAATAGCTTCAAGGATGGGGAAGGTGCAAAAGCCAGCATTCGAACTCAAGGTGATCTGGCCAATGTGGAGAAAGTGATCTGGAAACAGAGAACGTCATTCAGCCAAAATAAGTATTACCCAAAGGAGTATATGGGATGGAGAATGACTGTCTCGGAGCATCAGCTCTCTAGAAAGGGCTCTGAGGATTACACTATGCCACAAGCTGAACCAGACAACACTCATTCTGTTCCCGAAAAAAAGAATGTGTTCCTTACAAACAGGAATACAGCCTGAAAAACAGAAACCCATCCTTTTGCTCCATGCTAAAAAAAGGCTTCTTCTGTGGTTGGGTCTCGTATTTCAAGGAAGTCAAGACAGTTCACATGAGAAGCATAAAAGGGTCAGTAAGCTGCACAGCCTGCCCTCTAAGGAAAGCCCACAAGAACTGGAGCTGTCCTGCAGAAGGAAGAGAAGGCTGACAGGTAATAGCTTTCAGGCAGATTAAAGATAGCTGCAAAGAAGAAGAAAATAAATTATTTTCTAATTTCCATTGTCAAGGAACAGCAATAGTTTTGATCAACCTGAATCTTTCTTGCTGTCGCATTCAGGACAATTGTTCCAGCAGTAGGGAGAGGAAAACATTGAAGAGGTTTCCTGGGGACATTGGCAGAACCACAACTGGAGGGGTTTTTGACAACAGGCCTGACAAACAAACTTCATTAAAGATGAGATTCAGGCATAGCTGATCTGCCTCAGGGGCAGAAGCGTGAACTAGGAAATTTTTCAAGGTCTTTTTAAGGTTGTCATCTTCTAAATACAAAACACATGGACACATAATGAGTAGAAACAGCTGCAATGCAGCAATTAATTTGCTAAGGCTGGTACCAGATCAACATCACCCATAGTTGGCAGCAAGCTGTTCAAAGCCCAGGCAAACCCGTACATTGTTAAAGCTCCTGCCGCTGACCCCAGTTTGCCTGGGCTAGCCCACCGACTGCCTGGACCATGGCTGTTGAAGGTTCAGGGCAGACAGATGCTAAAAATTCTTTGCACTGGGGTCACACAGGCCTGCATTTTCTAATCTTGGAGAGGCCTGTACGTAAGATAATAATTCATACCCCTCCAGGCACACTGCATATGTAAATCAGGCATAGGGGACATACCATTATAAGCAGCACACAAGAAGTAAGCTAGGGTCTTCTGATTTTCTGGAACAATCTTATAAACCTGAGGAATGCAAAGGAACAAGTGCTCTGGGCAGGAGTGCTTTCAAACAACAAACATGATCAAGATTTCAAACTGTAGGTAGCACTGAAGGATTTCTTTGCCATTGACGCAGATCCCTGGTGGACAGTCTGCTGCCACTTTGAAAAGAGTAAGGAATGATTACTATTTGATTGTGGAACACTGATACTTTATTAGGTGGCTTGTATTTTATTTAGCAGCATACATAGATTTGGAAGTAGCACTGAAGCAAGGAGCTACTCAGGACAGAGGACTGAAGTGTCTCAGAAACAAGGCTCATGGTCTCATGAGGGAAAGCATATCCAGCCTGTTTTGCTTTGTTTCAGGAGAGAGCACAGACACTACTGAATTTCCTCCTTATGGGAAAAATGCAGGGGTCATCACACCTTCTGAATCATGGGATCTCCCCCTCCGAAGTCAGTATGGTTTTCTATATCAAGTGGGTCTGCTGTACTGTTTGAAAAAGAAGTGGTTGACCGTGTCCAACTTATCAAACACAAAGGGCAGACATCAGGATCAGTGTCTAATAGCCAGTGGTTGGTAGCCACAGCCTTCAGCAAGACGGTCAGCAAACTGACAGGTGAATGGCTTCACCAAGACCGGTACAGCCAGTCCCCCTAGGTCTTTCTCCCACCATGTCTCTCACATGAGAAATTAACACCTTGATGACAGAAGAGAGAACAAGATTTTCCAGATATTCTACAAAGGGCGTGAAAGTGAAGACATTAATTTAGCACATGAACAAAATTTACAATGATTTACAAAATGTGTCTGTTGAAGATTTTTAGAGGTCAAGATCTGGTATCACTGATAGAGCAATGTGTCAAGTCAGATGGTTAAAGAACAGCAACAGCAAAAACAAGAAAACAAAACAGCCGTCTTAAGTTCATCTAGGGCCGTCCAACCTCCATTTTCAATCAGGAAGAGCAAGTCCAGTTCAGCTATGCTCTTACACACAATGGAGAAGAGAAAATCCTAGGTCAGGAGTGCAGGACTGTGTCCTGGGGACTCCACAAGAGCAAGGTGCAAGACCTCACCTTTCACTCTAGAAAAACTCAGGAAATTTCATACATAAAAGCTGTAAAACACTAATACTCGAAAAAACCCCAATAAATCTAGAAAAAGGCAGAAAGAATTTAAAGCCAGGGATTTTGAGGCTGGAAATGTAAATGCTACTCCTGCTCTCCGGTAACCTACGTGTTTGCTTGTGTCAGATAAGCATTGGCTTTCATTTGGGTCGAAATTCATGGCTAGCTCAAAGCCTTCCTACTTAACACTAATGTTCAAAGATGATACTTTGCACAGATTCATCCATGATGCTGGTAGTAGTTCATGGCATTTATCTGATGGTCCACAGTTAATCTATATCATTCTTTTTATTGAAGAAATCAGTTCTCATCACTATTTTTAATGGTTTTATGCGGGTGTTGATGAAGTGTGGGAAGGTCCATCAGGGACCGTACTCTTCTGTCACGTTAGAAGTGACACTAAGATGTGATAAACAGTAGTATGTTGGGAGTTTTTCAAGTTTTTAGCTGGGAACATCATCATGGAACTAAGAAGTTCCTCCTCTGTGTGCAATATGGAAAACACCACAGCAAGTTTAACAGAGTGCATCAATAACACAAAACTAAAGAGCTTTATGAAACTAGTAGTAAAAGTCATCTTGTAGTCCAGACAGAACATCCCATGAAAGTGTTACAACTACTTCCAATTCTCTAATGGAAAAAAATCCACACCCACTTAGAGGATGAAATGAGGTTGGACGTATCGTTTACAGTTTCTAGCCAATATATAACAAGTCATCCAGTAAAAGGACAGTTGATTACCCATCTTTTTCCAAATATCTGTTTCTTTAAGAAATCACTATTTTCCAAAACAACTTTTCTACGCAAAAATGTCAGCAAGTTAACTTGTTATGAAACCTATTCTGATCCCTCAATGCTAAATAAAATACTTCATCATCCACTGTAATTCCAGATGACAATTTTATGTCTTTATTTTATTCTGTGATAAAAATGTCATTTTATCTCCTTGTTTAATACTGTTATGAAAATACAATGTTTAATGTATAATCTTAGGATTTAAATTTTTTTTTTTTATTAAATGTAAAAATAAGGGAATAGTCACTGAGCGTGCATTATTTATGCCAGAATAAATAAATATCTGGTGCTCTCTGAATGCTGTTGAATAACAGATTTAGGAAGAAACAGAATGATTAAGCAAACCCTGTAACACCATTGGATAAGCGCTGTATATCTTACTCATTTGTGTTTTAACTGTACTGTGCCTGAATTAAAATATGACTTTTCTCAGTCACTAATGATACATTTTTGGAATTAACAGCAATACACCACGTTAATCTAGTTGTCCTAGTTACTGAAACAAGAGTTAACAAAGTAGAATGGTGCATCAAGTCCATACAGAAAACAAAGCAACAAGCAAGAGATCCTTACAAGACAGAGGTCATGGAAGGGATCAGCCCTAGAGCTACTGTCTACCAGAATCCTAAAAGCCTGTGTAGGAAAGGCTGTACAGGAGGAACTGCTGCAGCCTGTGAAGCTCGGAGAACTTATACAAGACAAGATCCCACCATTGCAGTATGAGGTTCTGTTGCCTGGAGGGGAACAGTGAGCAAGGGACTTGGTATATGAAATTTGAAACGAACAAGGCGTAATATTCACTGAAAGAAAATAAACTAGGTGAGCTGCAAGTAGAAGTAGTATGGAATTCTAAAAATAATGTTTGCTCCAATTTTAGTCCATTCACAAATAAAAATCTGCTGGTGATAGTGATGACATTAAAGCACAGAATGACTTTTGAGAACACAATCTAACGTTGGAAAATGCACAGAGCTGATGAAGGCTGTATATCACACAGACACTGCTGGTATCACCAACGCACCACAGGTGACTGGCGCTAGGATGAAGCCACTCACTAGACCTGGTATTAGAGTGAGGATGAAAGTCTCCCCGCCGAAGATAAGAACTGAGACTATTTCAGCAGCTAAAAGTACTTTTGATCAGCTAATCTCTTCCCAAATCAGCAGTTTATTTCCTCTGGTTTGTATTCCAAGGAACCCAATTCGACGTGATGCTTTACCATATTTATCTCCATCTATATTCAGATATGGCAACCTACAAACTACACTCTAATGATGCAAAACGTTCGTTTACCTGCAGCGAGTACCATTCTCTTCTGTTCATTTTAGGAATTTGTGAAACTCATACTAGGTATAGAGTGCACAGTAAACATGACAAAAAGACCGTTGGGCCAACTTTTCAGAGAGTTCTGGCAGTATGCCAGAGGTACTCCACACCTAAATTTTGCAAGAGCTGTGAGGCTTTAGTGATCTATGTGGTGGTGTCCTTCACTGCACTCCTAAATAAAAATAGAGGAACAACTTATGTGATTCTTATGGTACCTCCTTTTTTTTGAAAAACAAAAAGAAAGAAAGAAAAAAGGGTGGTGATGTACCCTTACATAAAAATGCAGACCAGACTAGAGCAGCCAAACCTCGCCGCTCGCCTGCCAGGTTAACGACCCGTGATTTGTGGAGGCGGCCCGTGGTGCACAGGGGGGCCAGAAGGAGTACAGCCATCGGCAGTTACATCATTTACCGTGACACCAACCAACAAAAGAACCCAGCAACCCACCAAACAAAAGAACCCAACACAACAACAACGTGTCCAGGCAAAATTGTCTGAGGGACAAATTGTTCTCCACCAAACTGCCTCCCAGCTGAGGGGCTGAATCCCCCTGAGCACAGGTTGTCTCTGCCCAGCCCGGGTCCTGCCTATCCAGTGAGCAGGATCCCAGCTGCCATACCCACATCCAAGGACACACCAGCTGCTTGTCACGACAGCCTGGTTTCTCCTCTTACTTTACAATCTACAATCTTGTCTCTCAGCACAACAGGCAGCAAATGAGACTATTGGACTACTCTCAGCATGACAGGCAACAAATAAGAGTTTGGGCTAATACGAGACCTAAAGACACAAATGCTGGATAGAACAAACTAAATGAAATATTTGGGGAAGAATAATCTGAAACAACTATTAGAAACAGCAAAGTCTTCTTTGGAGGGGCTAATGTAACAAATATGGTCATCTTCCAACACAGCAAGCCTAAGCTTGTCTTCTGAAGAACAGATGAGAGACAGCTGAGGGAACAAGATCACAGAGGCATTCTTCCATCATTACACTCCCCCTTATCAAAGGCTTAGAGAGACCAGAGTAGTCATTTTAAAGTTGAGATGTTGATGTATAGAATACGCTATGGGCAGCATATTAAGAAGACAACTACAGTCTGCTTTAAATATGCTAATGGAGACAGCACCAGTTATAGATTTTCTTCTATTCCTTAAAGTCCTCAGAAAGATGAAGGTGAAGGAATGATGAAAATATGAACACTCCTGGAAATGTAAACCACTAGTAATGCTATGGTCTGACATTTGTTCGGTACCTTGGCAACATTACTAGACTGAAACAGAATAAGATTAGGTCAAAAGGGATTCCAGGTGACTTTGCTGGAAGCAGGATTCTTTGTGTCAGTTTCCTTGATACTTTTTTCCTCTATATTCAGATATGCATAAAGACAATTATGAACATTATACTCAATTAAAGAGATTAAATTATGGACTATTCAAAGCCATGACCAAAAACTAAAGACATTTGCTGATAATAAAAATCTCCTGGAGTTGAAAAATTCCACGAACACCTTTCTGGGAAGCAGTGGAAGGAATATCCCATGAGTGTAGCTAGGTCTTGTTTTTCGGGAATCAGGTCTGCTAAACATTTCCTCTCTTCTGGAACGCAGAGAGCTTGAGTTTGCTGCTTTTTTTATCTGAAGTTTAGAAAAATTTTTACACCTTCTAATTAATTGTTCCACCTTGCTCCCTATACAAAGGGAGCTTGTAAGAAAGGCAGAGTCTTTTTACCACCACCTGCAGTGACAGGACTGAGAGCAACGGTTTTAAACTGAAAGAGGGTAGATTTAGATTGGACACAAGGAGAAAATTGTGGGGGTTTTTTTGGTGGTTTTTTTTGTTTTTTTTAACACCTACGAAGGTGGTGATACAGTGGAATGAGTTGCCCATAGAAATCATGAATGCCCCTTCACTGGAAGTGTTTGGTCTTTAGGCAGCCTGATCTAGTGACAGATGTCCCCAGCCATGACAGGGGGGTTAGACTAGATCTTAAAAGATCTCTTCCAAACCAAACCTTTCTATGATTCTATGGTAATTACTTCTGAGGCATAGTTTTAACACTTTAGCATCCTTAAAAGTCGTATATTTCTTTAAGTCTTCAATGGAAACCTTTGTACACAAATCCTAAAATTATGAAAGTTGGTAATCATTTGCGATCAAAACATTTTAATAAACAATAGGATTTGCATTTATACACATCTTCTAGTAGTCTTTAGGAAACTCATTGTTCCTACTAAGAAGCAGCATATTTTATTGCCATAGGTTGGCTATGCGGGGCCCCTGAACATTTTTAACCAAGTAACCCAGTCTGTGATGCAAACTGTGCAGAGGAGCACACATTCTGAACTGAGCACTGAGTTTCTACGGGAAAGATTTTCACTCTTAAAGGCGCATTTATAAGGAGTGGTGATTGCTTTAGTGCATAAAGATTAGTGACTATGATGGTTAAAATCCACTTGCTGCTCACAATTTCTTCTCACAAGATCATAGAATCATAAAGGTTGGAAAAGACCTCTAAGATCAAGTCCAACCGTCAACCAAAGACCTTGATGCCTGTTAAACCATGTCCCAAAGTGCAATATCCACACGTTCTTTGAACATCTCCAGGGATGAGGACTCCACCACTTCCCTAGGCAGCCTGATCCAATGCCTGACCACTCTTTCAACTAAGATATTTTTCCTAAAATGTTCAAGCCTTAGGAGCCCAGCACAGAGCACCTAGCAGGGCACGCTGCTTGCCTTGGCCAGTGCTCAGACAGCCCCAAGGAAAGAGATCCTTGGAGTCTCCCAGGGATGGCGGGGGAGCAGAAAGGAGAAAAGCAATAAAAGCCAAAAACCTCAACCACAGAACATCTAACCTGCCCCTCCCCTGTCTAGGGTAAGTCTTTATCTGCCACAAGGACTCAAGAATAAAAAGATAGCCTAACCGTTTGTAAACATTGAAATCCTAGTTTAAGACAAAAGTCTCTTTGTATTTAGATACTTCTGTGCTGAAGATATAGTTAAGTACCTCATATTAAAGCCTGAAATAAAATAATGAAAACAGACATTTTAACAATGAAAATATCTTTCTAGCTTTAAAATAGAGGTGCTTGATAGTAGTTCCTTTATAAAGACTGCAGTAAAGGTCCCATTCTAAGCCTCACCCTGAAGGCATCTTTCCATTCATAAAAATGAAAAAGTCCGTGCTTTCAGTGTACAGACTTAGCGGTGAACAATTTCTAAGCTGCTTTTTTTTTTATAGATGGAACTAAAATATTGATCTGCCTCCATTTTTGCAGCGTGTTTCTAACATTCTTATTATCTGTAGATTAAAAATGGCTTTCATTCCAAAGAGTAAAAATAAAAGTATGAGCTTCTATATCACATAAATCTTATCTCAATATTTGTACTCTTGCTTCTCTTGTCCTTGCAGAATTAGGATTTCAGAAAGAACTTCCACAATGAAGTTTACTGGGACTTCAAATAAAGGGAAAAAAAGTCATGAAATGGATGAAAATGGGCATTTCACTCCACTAAAAGTAAAGCTGTACTTCACAATGTCTTTATAGTTAATGAGCTTTTATGATTACAGCCAACCAAAGTTTATACAGCACTATTTTTCTGCAGTTTTAAAGTACACCAAGGATAGATATTTATTCTGCCATTCACTACTGCTACCCACATTTAGCAGACTACAAAAACACCCATCTTTTAATGTGTATGCTTATTCGACAAAATCAAACACATTTTGCATTTTTTGTGTGCACTTCTTTTAATGCAAGACTCTGGGAACAGAAAATTTGTTACTCTTTCTTGGTGTATATAAACTTCTCAAAGTTTATTCAAGTCTTTGAGGCTGCAGACTTCAATTCTCTCAAATTAACAGTTTTCTTTGCAGAATCCCCTGTATTTCCAGCTAAAGGAAATATGGTTTGGAAACTGAGCATTTCGTCTCTATTCTACCTGGAAGTAAAAAAAAAAAAACAGTGTCTGTTGAGAAGAAGGGGAAGAAATATAGCTGGTTGAGCTTCAAGAATCTTTCAAGAGAGATTTAGTCCAAAATTTTGAGTAAGATTTCACATATCAAGAGAAGAACTCACATTCCAGATTGCCAAAGGAAGAATCCACATGGATGAAGATGATGTATCTTGCTGGCATCATGAAAAGAAAATTGATTTTGTAAAGGCGAAGGAAGGATCTGGACGGATTCCTGAAATCCAGTCTTCCTTGCAGGGAAATCTGATCTAAACTAGGCATTAAAGTGAGTACATTTTCACAGCCATGCTTATAAAGATACACACCCCTGCACATATAGCACGTCTGGTGGAGGACAGACTTCACTTGTCATAGACTTCCCTGTAAATCATCACGTTCCAATCACCAAGCACCCAATCAATAGGTCTCACCTTCTCTCATGGGCTCACCAAGAACTTCCTTTCATCTTGCTACCACTGTCTAACGGAAACGGAACAGCAAAACCAAAATAGAATATCTCTTTGGATCATTTGTGTTATGTTCCATTCTCTTTCATACTTGACGTGTACAAGAAACCACTAGGATAATTACTCAGCAACAGCATCTGCAGTGCATTCAAATATGGATGGATACCTACTCAGATCCCATCCTGGATCTGCCTCACTCACCACTTGGTCACATTGTCTAATGCCAGCTTCCTACTTGAAGATGTTGATCCACAGAAGTCTAAGTTTTCCTGGGTACCACAACTGCTAAAATTGCCAACACAACAAACACCAGCCTGAACATCCCATCCTGCTTCCAGAGCACCCCAGGAACGTGGGTTGCTGAAGAGACAGGTTCTTCAGCCTGCAAGTTCTCTAGCTGTCAAGCTGCCTACTCAGTACAACAAATTGTTTGGTTTGGGGTTTGGTTTTTTTTGGTGGGATTTTTTTTAGGGGGGAGGTGTTCTGGTTTCGGTGGTTCTTTTTTTTTGGTTTGTTTTTTTTGCTTTGATCTGCTTCAGAAAACAGTGAATCTGGAATTTCCTAAACAGAAGTGCAAATCGTGTTTCTTGGGCCCTTTTTTTGGATCATCAGCCCCCTTCAGTTACCATCTCCTCTCTGTTGTCTCAGGTCCTCCATGTCCAACCTTCTGCATGGCCATACTGACAGTCCCTCAACTACCTGCAAGAAGACAGTGTCTCGAGTCTAATGCTGAGTTAAAATGAACTGCAACATACAAATACTCTTTAACCTCAGTATTTCTTTTTAGAGTCTAAGAGACTTGTGTTGTTTTAATGCACACGTATATAACAGAGCTTTTTAATAATGAATTATGTATTTCAAAGCAGGGAAGTTTTTTGTCTTATAAAGGACAGTGAAAAGTACAGAATAGAAACCCTTCCTTGAACATAAGTTTTACATGCATAAACCTGATAGACAAAGCATGCTTGCTTAATTACACAAAACAGCTCCTAGCTTCTTTATCTTTAGTTGTTTAAATGTTTATACCTCCCTGCAACCATCACAGACGTCTTCTGTCTAATCATTTTGGTTGAACCCACTTGCACACACCACCTCGTCCTCCTTTATTTGCAGCTCCTACATTCCACTTTAGCTTTCTTTTCCACAGTAAACTGTAGTACCTTAAGAAGCGTCCCACCAGGGTACAAATACCTTTGCCAGGAATTAATGACATCTTTCCCACTGCTTTTCCACTGCCCTCAAAATTTTTTATTATCTCTATAACTTTCATGAAATAAAAGGGACAGTCTCCTTTGCCAAGACATGGGCATTTTCTCTCCTTAATTGGTAGGAAGAGAGAGAGAAGACCTCAGAGGGAGAGCTGCATCAAGTTCTTTTCTTATATGGCTGTAATGGTACTTTTATTTCCTTTAGGTTCATGTTTATTCTGCCTATGATCCTCTTTTTTACAGAAGATTCAAACACAAACACATTTAGAATAACAAGGATTTCACAGGGAGTTTTCATTCAATGTAACTGGAGAGTTGACCACACACAGAGAAAGGTTGAAAGTTCGGTGTTATTCAGATCTGAGATTCTGGAGAAGTCCCAGATCTTACCTAGTTTTTTGTTCCTACTTTCTATTAATTATGGGGTTTTCTTTGTTCTCTTGATATTCAGATATAAAAGATAATGTAATAATTAAAGGGAGAACAGATATTTAGTTTCACTTTCATTCTTGCAAGGATTATACAGTGATTTCCAGCCAACTTCCTTCCACTTGCCTGCAAGTTGTATATAACCCAAGAACATAATCTATTCTTGTCTGGGTCTCTCCATGACACACTTTTATTTGGAATGTTCATTTGTACTAGAAATGGGACAATTTCTTTCGATTCACCAAACCATAAGAATGTATCATCTCTGCCTGAATGACACTTGTGTCTCTCCAGGGAAGTCAATCTGTTGTGAAGGACATGGAGTGCTGCTGTATTGAGGGTAACATCCTTTGCCTGCAAGGCAGTGCGGACAACCTGAGCCAGTCCATGAAATTCATCACACACGAGCAAATAGACAATGAAATGAAGGGCATTCAGCTGAAACCACAGAGCAGATGCTTCCATGGTATACTTTCACCATGGTTCACTTCATTCTGTCAAAGCCTTTATGATGGCAGGGAGAGACACACGTGAGTGCATATGTTTCTATGTACTTTTTTTTCTCCTTTTCCCAAGGCTGTGAGAAGACTTTAATTGGCAAATCCAGAAGTCTCAAATCAGCCCTGGAATTTCATGTTTTCTGAATCTCAGAAGGCAGCCTATTTTTGCAAGGTATTTTGAGGACACCAAATAAACTCTCTAGCTTACAAGAGTCAATACAGGTTTCTAAACAGAGGCCTGACTGGTTTGTCTTCTCTTGCAGATATCCAGAAACAAACTATTACAACCTACAAGCAATACCATGTTGTAAGCTGAACTATTTTTAAAATACAACCATGCTATATACCTGTTTTTAAACAGGTGGAGGAAGGCATTTTTTGTTGAGTATATGTCATTTCATACCAAGTATGTCCTGCTTATTACACTGTCCCTCTGAAAAATAAAGGTTTCTGTAGAAACGGACATTGTAGCTCCTTACTATTACAAAAATTAATCCTCATTCTAAGGAAGGGTTCTGTGACCTATTCAACAAGTTCCTAGTGCATTGTTATAATTACAGAGTGATTAAAACTACATTGCTTTATAGCAGACTGGTTTGCCTGTAGCTATAACAGGAGGGAAAAAGAACAGAAATAGTTTCTCACATTAATATGTCATCATTACTGGTCCACTTCTTCCTTCAGAAAGCTGAGAACATTCTGCAAAAGCCTTTTCACACCCCCCAAAGACACGGCAGAGTCCTCAGAGATAGAAACTCTGACCCCAGAGACTGGGAACTGTTGACATGAAACCAAACCTTGTAACTGCAGGTATCAAGGCAGACACCAGAGCGCTAGGGAGAAAGCTCCATGTTACTCCTTAGTCCCGCTTCTTGCGCAACACGATTTTGCTATTTAAATTAATGGGATTTTGCTGCAACAGAGAACCACCTCCTGCTCCCATGAGGGGGCAAAAAGCAACTAGCAGAGACTTGCACTGAACTTTAACCTGTGCAGGCAGTGGCTCATAGTTTCAAAGACGTTAAAACCAGAAAAAAAAGTGTTAAAATTATGTACTCTGGCCTCCTTTATATGCAACGTCAATATAGTCTGCCCATATACCCCTAAAAACAAGCAGCTGTCTTTGGATAAAATATATATTCCAGACAGTTTTGATGTGAAGGAGCTAGCGAATCCTTTCTGACTCACGGTAAGTTGTTCCAGCGGTCAGTGTCTCTCACTAGCACTATCTGTGTGCACACTGATTTTCCATTTTCAATTTGCTAGCCTTAAATTTTCAGCCACTTGTTCTGTCTTCGCCTTTTCCCTCACTAGGTTAAATATAGTTTTAAATATATTTCAGAACCCATTTTTTCCCCTCTCTGTGTGTACTACGCTGTAAATGTTTTCTAGAATTTTCTGATAAACCAAAATCTTTCACCTCTCTCTCCCAGTGCACATTTCTAACTGCTCTCCAGTTCACTAGCAGCTTTGAGTTTACTTTCTAGACCACCAAAGTGCTGGGCAGGCAGGTCTGGACTGAGTATTGACACTTTCAGAGCCTTATTCAAACAGCCTCTACTCAGTGATGGTGCCACTTGTTCAAGATTTTGATATCTACCAGTTTACCAGTTCACAAGTCACTTCTAGCTGTACTTCTCTGGTCCTATATAATTTGCCATGTGGCACTGAGTCAATCCACTTATCTGCCACTGTTCCCCAGTCTCAGAAATAGCAGTCAAATTTCATAAATTCATTTGGATAAGCCTGTTTTTGTCTGACCAGACCAGCTCTCCAGTATCCTCTTTGTGTCTCCCACTTCTAGAACAGACATAATTCCCTTTCTGTGCACTTCCAGCTCTGTATGTCAGCTTACAGAACATGTAGTCCAGCACTGAATTCTTCATTACATGGAGTCCATTTCAGCTGTGTCATTGCTTTGTCCCAGACTGAAATCAGGCTAAACACCTTACACATACCCATGTTATCTTGCTTGACCTTGAAGAACAGCCAGAATGACGTTACTTCTTGCAGACAAGTTGGGATACAAGCAGAGCTTATTGCAGAGATCTCGTTTTTGCTCTATGCAGAGAAAAAAACCCAACCTGTTGGAACTTTTTTCATGGAGGAACCCTTGGCTTCAAGCTGCCAAGACCTATGTGTTTGGCTCCGTCCCATTCAGGATCTGGTGCCTGTCAAGAGGACAGCCCTCAAATCAGCAGTACAGAACAGCATACACCTCTATTAGTGGAGTACCCAGTACCAACTCCAGTGACAGAAATAGTAAAATATCTGTGGAATAATAACTACAGAGGGCAGAAACAACTTCCTCACTTGCACAACAACTAGCAGCAACAGCCTCATCTCTTCAAGCTTTGACTTTCCCATCCCAAGAGACCAGAAACAAAAATGAGGAGCCACAGGATTTCAGCAGAACATGAAAAACAAGCAAATAACCTCCAGCCTAAGCTTGAACAACTTTATTTATGCATCACTTGCATGCAAATATCCTTTGGGAACACACAGGATTACAAGAGGAAGGGAGTGGGCAGAGCAGCAGCATTTTCTCTGAGTGCAGCACAAGTTCTGTTCTCAGCCTTCAGATCTGCTGCAGGAGACCTGTGCAAGAGGCTGAGAACTGGAAAGAAGAGGAACAGGACTGGGCTTGACAAAGAAAAAAGCTCTTCAGGCCACATTGGACCATGTGGAGTGCTTAAGTAACAGCAAAGGGCTGGCAACATCCTCCCATTCACTCCTCAAAGGATATCTTTTCTGTGACTAGGCACCCATCTGTCTACTAACTATAGGCTCACCAAAAACAGAGATACAGCAAAAGATTTCAGACCCAGGGTTTAAAAGTGTCCATAAACAAAAGGTCCTCCACCCACCCAAGCTGTCTTGTATAGAAGGAAAGCTTATAGTCCCCAGTTAGAAGGGTTGCATCTGAGAGGAGGGAACAGAGTACTCTAAACACATAACTGTTCAGAAACATTTAATGGCTTAACCCTACAGTTAGAATAGGTAGACTTGAATATGACAGAACCTGAGCAAAGACTCTTTCGGATGGACTAGATAGTCCAGCAGCCAGATACCTCTAAATAAAGTGAAAACTGATGATCTTTAAGATAATTTTGCTGTTTCAGGGAATTTTGTCCCCTTATCCTCCGCAATATTCAGCTTGTCTTTTCCTTTGCCAGATTACATTTCATTATGTTTTTTGGACCACCCCAAACAACACTTTTGCTTCTGGTTGGTGTGGAAGCCCTCCAGATATTTGTAGATGTTTATTGCCCTAACCCTGCCTGTTAGCCTGTGCTTAGATGGGATATACAAATTCTCATTTGGATCATCTCTGATGCCTACAGTATCTGTTATTTTCCCCTTCCAACATCCAACTAGCTCTCGTTTTAGATAGCTACACAGTGTGCTCCCATCCAGAACACCAAGCGTACTTAACTATCTGTATTTCTAAACTCATTGTATCTTTGGGAAAAAATTTGCCATAATTAAGAGCCTAAAACAAACATATCCCACTGAGGGCCTTTAAAGTTTATTGCCCATCTAGTCTTGTGTCCTGCACTGTGTAATTTGTGCTGTGTTAGCAGGACTGCAGTAGCCTGGATTTGGCATGGGTAGACACTCTCCCCACCCTCCCAACTAATTTATAATCTACACAGTATTTTAAGTCTCAGACAGATGACCGTGAAATAACGATGCACATACTGATTATCTCTCCAGTCTAATACTCTGATTTGAGTTGGAACCTGCTGCAATGATGACATTTCACAAGGAAATGGTCGACTGCCTTCTCTTCAATCTTTCTGTACATCAGAGGTCTCTGGAGAGAAACTGCATGGACAGAAAGAGCTACAATCTTATTATATGGAGTTAAAGGGAAGGCACTATGTAACACATGCTGTTTTCAAGCCTTTTATGCTTGAGAAATTATTTTTAATGTCCATGGCCAAATTACAATTTTGCTATAACTGAATTTGGTGAAAACTGGTGAGTTTCTCATTACCTGATTAAGATACCCTAAAGATTCTTTTTTTTCCTGCAAATTTTTTAGCAATTAACGGAAAGCCCAATAACAGCATCCCGAAGAACTGGCTAGATGCCCCACAATAAAAGGAGGGTTTACTTCTGTTTATTTTTATTTGTCTCTGGAAGATTTGGACTTCTGATGTATCTTTACCAATAAAAAAAATTGTTTTCCACACCCTTCACTGCAAATGATACTCACATATTTTCAATTACACTGCCCTTCACATAATAGAAAATCAGAAGAAGTCTCAAATATTTCTGTTTTCATCACTGCAAAACTCCATTTCCATTACTTCCCAGAAATTAGTTCCCCAAAACACCGAGCATTTTTGATATTATCTAAAAAGTTTTTAATGGGATTTGCACACACTCATCACCTTAGGTGGCTTGGAAATTGTGACAGTGTTTCATCTTGTTGTTTGCCATGGAAATGAACAGAAGTGCTGCCCTGTTGCACAGAAGCCTCAGCAATTAAGCCAGGGCTCCCTACTGCGTTTGTACAGTTCCTTTCCCCAGCTGAGGGCAGACACACAAACAGCGCAGCAAACCCTACTAGCAAAAAACACCCCCACAAAAACCAAAACAAAAAACCCTCAAAACCAAACAAAAATCCCAAACAAACTAGAAAAACAATATTTTCCTAAGGCAGAACTTTTAATATGTCAAGAAAGCCATTTTATTGCATCCATCAGGTCTAGCATCATAGCTGATTAAGCAGGCAGAAGGCAGGCAAAGCAAGGGTGTTTTTAGCCATAGCTTGCGATTCCTCACCCCAGCTCTCCACCTCTCACCGAAGTTCATCAACGCAAACACAGAAACACAGGCATGCATATCATAAAACTCCGTATTAAACCTTGTATTGAAAAGGACAGAGAGGTTTGTTTAGGAATCAGAAACATTACTGAAGACACGACAAGTGCCAGTGGAAGCAAAGCATTTAAAAGTCAATGCACAGAAAATAATTACATTTCTATTTCAGTGAAGCACTTGAGCACGTGCTTATCTAAGTGCTGACAAAAGCTTTGTGGAATAGAGATGAGCCGTCTTGCATCCTGAGGATGAGGCAAACACTTAAGTCCTTGTCTGAATCAGCATCTACTTGAACAAATACAATCTCCTGGATTTCCTCTTATTGCTTGCGCACCAAAACCTGCAAGGACAAGTGCAAAAAGCGCACTGAGAGCCGATAAATCCACTCTCCCCACTGTGTCAGTGGGGCTTCTACCTTCGGGATTAGTTTTGTTGAGTCTCTGAGCCTATGTTACTATGCACTACCCAAGAAACACAGATACGCACTTCAGGGGTTTTCTTGAAAGAAAAGTAAGTGCCACAAGGTGTTTTGGAAGTTGCCCACAGAGGAACACTGTACTGATGATATGGCCTGAAAATGAGGAAATTGTGGCCACACTGCCAGTGAAGGACCCATTTACAGAAACAAGAGCTCCTTGTGGACACAGACCCAGAGTAGTAAGCATTAAAAAAAACAGTGAAATAAAACTGTTCTAAAAAAGTCATTTTAAGGCAGTCAGTAGGTATCAGCTGGATACAGAAAGACGGGGAGCCGTACTTCTCTCCAAATCCATCATACCTTTGAAGTAAGAGCTCTCAAACTTTAACATATTAATGATCACCATCTAAGATACTAGGTGGCATCTGCTACAGACCACCACTGCATACTCAAGTGCAGCACAACTTTCTTCTGTGGGTTAGTTACCTGTTGCAAAGAGAACAGCAAGCTGAACCACTAACCTCAAATACTAGCGGTCTCAAAATGTCAGTACTAAAATATTCTGCAGTTTATACTCGTTTTACATAAAAAAATTTGATGCACAAATATCCCACATACAACACAGGATCATTCTACATCAGCTATCACCTCAACAGATGAAGCATTCCCAAAACAAAAGAATGAACGATTGCTTAGAGACAGTTTCATGTCACCATCCTGTTGCGTACAGG
>Ga0065711_1037824_pt1 | contig 19434 bp, 9 predicted proteins | sample Hoacrofraction12_FD_59098 | JGI IMG/M metagenome (GOLD analysis project Ga0065711, IMG submission 59098) | Hoatzin crop microbial communities from Cojedes, Venezuela - Epithelial fraction 12 v2 (version 2) | ecosystem: Host-associated > Birds > Digestive system > Esophagus > Crop | place...
GGGCCTCACTAGGGCAGAGTAGAGGGGGAGGAGAACCTCCCTTGTCCTGCTGGCCACACTCTTCTTGATGCACCCCAGGATGCCATTGGCCTTCTTGGCAGCCAGGGCACACTGCTGGCTCATGGTCAACCTGTCATCCCCCAGCACTCCCAGGTCCCTCTCCGCAGAGCTGCTCTCCAGCAGGTCCACCCCAAGCCTGTACTGATGCATGGGGTTGTTCATCCCCAGGTGCAGGACCCTGCACTTGCCCTTGTTGAACCTCATCAGGTTCCTCTCTGCCCAACTTTCCAACCTGTCCAGGTCTTGCTGAATGGCAGCACAGCCTTCTGGTGTATCTACCACTGCTCCCAGTTTGGTGTCATCAGCAAACTTGCTGAGGGTACATTCTAACTCTTCATCCAGGTCGTTGGTGAAGAAGTTGAATAAGACTGGGCCCAGTACTGACTCCTGGGGACCACCACTATTTACCGGCCTCCAACTAGACTCGGTGCTGCTTATGAGAACCTTCAGTCCCAACATACTAAACGGGCATTATTAATTCAGATGTTCATGTAAAATAATATGGCTTCAGGAAGGTGCATCTCAGCCCTTCTAAAGATGATCATTTTTCCTAGTGTACTGTTGGATAGATGTTTAGTTTTGCTTATACTCAGCCATAAAAAATACTAGGCTTAGTAATTTAATGTGATAATAAAAATTACTTTAGATGAAAGAAATATTTTGTTTAAGCTCAGGATATATGTCAGCCAAAGCATGGTTTCTGTCAATAGATCTATTTTTGTCTCATAAGAAGACAGAACAATGACACTGCATAGTGTCTACGAAAGTATTTTAATGTATTAACAGCAGTAGTGAGATAAGAATTGTTACAGCTCATTTGCTTGGTTTACCATTGGGCAAACAGTTGGCAATTATTGCACTTGGAAGAATTAAATGAATGATTTGAATGGCAATGCTAGTTCTTCAGTGAATTCCCTTTTTATATCAAATGTAGCATATGTCCACATTTTTTCCAACAGTAATGAATTTCCTGAGGTGATTTCCCTTGTGCTTTGAATGCTAAGTGTTAAAATCCAGCAGGAGAGACCTGTAGTTGACCTTTCATGCTAAACGTGAAAGGGCTGTTATAGCCTTTCAAAGGCTTTTGTCCCTCTGGGCCTCCAGGGAAGCTCTAGTTACCTGCAGACTGGATCAGCTGTTTCAGATATGAAGCATCAGTTGTGCAGAGTAACTTTTTAATATATATTTTTAATTTTTGACTTGAAGGTATGTTCTGTCCCTTTTCCATTTGTTCAGGAGTGAAAATCACCAATACCTAAGATTTGTCTGTATTCAAAGTTCTTTTCATATTTAAAAGCCCGACAACAGAATTGGAGTAGGCAGTATAACTGCCCAGTAAAAAATTTCCTCAGCCATTATACAGGCTTTAGCCTTTGATATCACAAGGGCTTCTGAGGACACTTTTGCATTTGATTAATCCTGACGCTTGTATCAAAACACGTGGTAAGATTTTGAGTTTCTATGGAGGTGGTCAAATGTCAGCCTGTGATCTAGATTCGAATGACAAAACAATGCTCCCTTTTTTTATTTCAAAGATTACATTTCTGATAGCCTGCTTTATTTGTTCCAGAAACCTCTGGTTTCTTGCTTTTCTCTTGTCTCTTAGAGAAGAGGCTGTGCAGCTTCTAGGTCTGAAAGGCATTGTGTAGTGCCTGGCTGGTCAGGCAGTGCAGGCACTGGCCTGTTGCTTTGTGTTTGACTGATGTTAGTAGAGCTATTCAGGAGAGAAAGGTGTAAAAAAGAGTAAGGAGAGTCTAATGGGATCCTGAAAATTCCCAGGTTAAAACACTAAAGGTTCACTGATCTGGATGCTCGTAGCGTACATGGGCTTAAAGGGAAACTGTGCTACTCTATGGAGGAGAAAGCCATTGAGGGTTGCTATTGAGCAAATGCAGAATTACACCTCTGTAGTGCTTTGAAATACACAGAAACCACACCTGCCTGAGGAATTCCCTGCACTGCGAACCGCTGGGAGAATGTTAGAGGGAAGTATCGCTGCATGATTGCTTCTGGTTTACGCTCTGTTTATCAGAGACAGGTTGTGGAGCTCAGCATAACTTCTCATCTGGTACAGCTGTTCTTGTATTAGCTGAATAATAATGAAATCCAATTTAATTCATGGATTTATTGTACTTGCTATTATATGTACTTGCTATAGTAACTATTACCTAGTTACTGAATTCCTTAATTTCTTTAAAAAAAGAAAAGAAAATGGGGTGTAGTTGCAGAGGCATTACTTTGAGCTCTGGGGTATCTAAAAGCATGCAAGAAGCCAAAGATTTTTTTTTTTTAGCAGAAAGTTTTTGAAGTGAAACTTCATTAGGAAGGAGGTGACTAAATCACAGACATTGCTTTGAAATTGTGAGTTCTAATGTTTGTAGAAAAATTGTCTGGCTGATAGCAGTCATCTTAGCACTGATTGTGGGAATAACACAGAGACATAAGGAAATGTGATAGGTGGAGAGAGACGTTACATGCTTGGAGAAAGATTGTGAGAACAGAGAAAAAGTCTTTTATAAAAGCAAAAAATATAACTTACTAATATAATTTCACATTTTCACTGGGATCCAATAAGCATTTACGTTCAAAGATTGCGGTAGTCATATCTATTGTACCAGACATTGTTGTTAGACTTTCTGCTCTAATCATTCTATTTGAATAGTTAGAATCATTCTGTGAGTATTTTAGGTTGAAAATTTTGATGATTGCTCAAAGTCTAATTTGTTAGATGATTTTGACAGAATAATTCCCTTTTGAAAGCATAAATAGTTCTCTTCCCTCTATTGTTTGAAGGAAAAAAAATTTGTTATTTATTAAGAATAAGAGCTAGTGCTGAAGTATGTCCACTTTCAGTGTTCTAAAATACAAGAGTATATTCAAATCCTTCAAGTAGGTTATTATCTGTAGCAAGGACCAAAAGACGGTATTGAAAATCATTCATTCAGAAAGCTTACAGTGCAGCAGGAGTCTAATCATTAGAATATGCATCTCTGTTTCTTACACCAGTCTTATTATCCCTTATTTCTTATGTAAATACTTTGCAGTTGCAAAAATGAGGGGCAACAGCCATTGTAAAATTAAATTAATGAAACCCATGAAACGTAAGTGGCTTAGGAAAACTGTTTCAGAGTGCTTATAGATTATCTTCTAGATCAGTGAATCCTGGAACATGCATCTTATTCTGTTTTAAGAGATGAAATAGTAAGTGGGAAGTAGTCTGTCCAACTGTCAGTCAATAGAGACAAACCTACAATAAAGCAGAGTGTCTTTGTATTAAAGGTAAGAAACAGTCATATTTGTCTTCTCTTGGAGTTGAAGTGTAAGGAAAAATGCCTTGATGTTGTTCCTAAAATGTTGGAAAAGGTGAATATATATATATATATATTTTTTTTTACTGGTGTGTAAACACTAAACTACTGAAACTATCCAAGTCTCCTTGACACTTTTCTCACTACCTTAAATAGATTTCCAAAATCGCACTCAAATAAAACTAACTCTGGAAAAAAAAAAGCGTGAAGCGTAGAGCTTACAATCAACAAATAAAGAAACCTCAAAAGCTCAGTGGTTCCTGCCTGATCTCATAGTTTTTCACATTTATTTACTTTTCCCTTTTACAGATGTATAAATCAATGGATTAGTGTAGGTCATTTGAAAATAGAGCTTGGTGATGATACTTCAGTCCTCCTGAAATCTACTTGGTGATGGATTAGGAACAAAAGGGTATGAAATTATTTCTTGGTGCTTCCTTAGCCTTGCTTTCAGCTCCAGCTTGGTACTTCAGTTTGCTTCCAGCTTTTTTCTACCCAAAGTAAAATGTTTCCTTGCTGACTGTTGCCTCTATTTCTGTCAAGTGGGGTTAGGAACCAGTGTTGAAAAGACAATATATTGCTCTCTACCTCCTGGGAATTTCTTTCTACGATGAGCCACCCTTAAAGGCCAGCTGTGCCCAACCACACAGCTGTTTCACACAAACAGAGTAGCTTAAAGCTGCTCATGTCAAGGCCAAAAATCAGATCCTGTAAATTTATGAAAAGGGATGCTATGGTTGACTCTGCAAACCTATTCTATATAAACAAGATTATAGATAATATAATAAAATTCAATTATTTGTAGAGGACAATAAGGTTTACATCTAGGTATCTAACGCCACATTTAATCTTTTATGTTTGTGTTTGAGTGAACCAGCGCAGTGACCAGCCTAACCTCCAGCAGGAAATGATACATTCCATTATTCCTTAGAGTACAATAAAGCCCTTTATTTATGGCAAGTATTAATTTTGCGGTCACGGTGACAGAATTCAAATCTTAGTAGTGCATCAAGGCATTCCTTCCCCCCCCCTTGTAACGGTTATCCCTGAAATTGTCTCATTCTTCTGTTGTCAGTCCTGAACATGTGGTGTATCGGTCAGAGTTAGGAAGAAGGCTCTCAACCACAGAGATTCTCCCTCCAGCCAGATGTAACAGAAGAGACACAAAGTTCATGAGAAGTTTGCTTTGCTTACGAAGCTCTAGTGAGTTAAAGCCAATTCCAACCTGCTGATTTCACATGATTGTGGTTGACACTAGAGTATTGTAAACATATCCAATTATTATATGGATGTACAGATCACTTTTATGAGAAACGCTCACCTGCATGCATTTAGTGTATTGTCATTTTCCTTCTGGAGTGCAGGTGTTGAATTGTTCAAGAAACTGATATTCTCTTGAGAGAAATTTTCAAATATTGTCCATGAAATTCTGCATGTTGAGCATGCACAGGTCAGGTGGGCAATTAGGTAATCAGAATACTACATGATTTTTGTGGTTGAATGTAGGCTGCACACTGAGAGAGAGTAATTGGAGAACTGAAGGCAGAGATAGCTGTAGGTTGTGTGGTTACAGCAAACTGGTCTTTTATTTCTCAGATGTTTTAGACAAGTGTTTGTCTGGATTGATACACTTTTCCTATAAAGTGTGAAATAGAAGAGCACAAGGAATTATTGGTGACAGTTCAGGATAGCTAATATTAGAAATGAAATTTTTAATAAAAAAGTCACTGTTAAGACTACAAGAGACAGAAAGCACATGCATTTTAACAGACACAAACATTTATAGAATCCTTCGTTTTTATTGATTTCTATGTGAATTTTATAAGACTCCTTTTAGTCTTGAAGAAAATGGAGGATCAACTGTCCTAAATTATGAGAAGTGGAAAGAAATTCGTAACTCTTTCTGTGAATATTTCTGTTTGAGCTGCCATGGAAGAGAGCTCAGTTTTTCTTTTATGTTGCATGGATTTGTAATCTACTAAAAGGAAAAAAAAATGAGGGCATCAAACTCACTTTCTCGTGTGATTTGTCAGATAAAACTGAGCCTGATTCATTATGATTTATAAAGAAATGCTCCTGTATGTGTGCATGTGTTTGTGTATTTATATACTGATACAGTTTAACAAATGTTTGCCCTCTTGGTAATAATTGCAAATAATTATTTGTGAAAAAAGATCTCATGCAGGCACCTAAAATTGTTAGTCCCCTCTGAAAACACTGCTCTTCTGTTCCCACTTCTACCTCTGAATTCCCACTAAGGCTTCTCCCCTCCCCAGCGCCACGTAGGAACAGACATGTCAGCATTCAGGAAGATACAGTTCTTTCTAATTGCCAATGCTGAATAAATTCACATTCACTTATATCTGTGAAAAACTGACAGATTGTGCTTCTACATTTGAGCTTGGACAGTCTCTTGTATCTCCAGTTTTGTTTTGTTTTCAAGCTGGAAGAAGTCTGAATCCTTTCCATTTCTCAAACTGGGAAATAGCCTGTTTTCCTTGGGGGGAAAAACTTGTAAGGGAATACAAAATGCTCTTGCAAGTCCAAATAGTCTTACCATGCGCATCAAGTATTTTGCCCTGGTACACGACAATATTTCCAACCAATAGTTCAGCAGGTCGGCTGAAAACATAAAGCAAAAAACCTAGAGTAGTACCAATACAGTTAATCTTTTGTAAACAGCTTTTCTTTGCACAGTGATAACTTTAGATACTTGCACAAAAAGACAAGTCATCATGAAACTATAAAAAAAGGGAAATTTCTTACTGCTTGTCAAGCACTGCAGTAATTTTGAAGGGAGTGAACATCACTAAAAGAAAAATCTTTGTGCTTCATCTCTTAGATCTATGAAGTGAGCATAGGTATGGCAATGAATGCTAGTTTACTGGGTTTGAATTAGCAAAATCCAAACTTAGCTTGACAACATTAATAAAATACTTTAACCTCTAAACAATAGTTGTTTGTTGCTGTCATTATTTCAACGCACCTGCAATATTTAGCAGTTGTACAAGTGCTAAAGTCTTCTGGCAGTTTCCAGAAATGCCTGCATAACAATAAACCACTTCCTTTCCTCAGTGACTCAGGGTTTTAGACAGTAAGCAAGTCTAGCAGGTATTTGACAATCTGGTAAAACTGCTGTAGGCTTGTCTAAGCCCCCAGCAAAACCCTTATGAGCATCTTCCGTGATGGTGGGGTTGGCTGGGGTGATCAGTGTATCAGCTAAAGCCCAGTTAAAGAGGTAGGAAAGAGTCTGCTGTGGCTGGCACATCCCTGGCTTAATTTCTGTTCCTTTCTGGGGTTTCTCTGTAATTCACCTGTTTTCTGAAGCTGAATTAATCATATTAATGAGCATTTCCATGTTTGGATAGAAACACGAAGCTGCTCAAGGTAACTCCCAGTGCTTTTCTTTTGAACCTAATGTTTGCTACTTACCTTGCTGAACCTCATATAATGCACTTGTACATGAGCTAAATTTTTTAACTGTTGTATTCTCACAAGGTGTTGCTTGTATCAGGTTTCATGCAATGTTTTTAGGGGGAGAAAAATGAATTTTGCGTGTATATTCTACAGCCACGCAACACCAAGATTTGTGGTGGTCGAAGAGCCCACCCAGGTGGGGTGGCGAGAAATGCTACTGACTTGAATCAAGCTGGTTTTCAGCCTTCTGGCTTTAGCAGTGTCTGTGGTACTGATATCTAGAATTTCATCAGAAGTTGGTTGCTTCCAAGATTTGAAAAAACCTGCTGTCTGTTACAGTCTAGTTTACAGAGATCATTAGAGTTACAGTAAACTTTTCAGAAGAGCAGGTTTTATGGTGGAAGAAATAAATGTGCTCTAACTTACACCATTTGGCTTCACATATGAGCTGAGATTTGATGATAAAAGTGTGATAAATTGTGAGAGAAGAGGGTTAAATACTTTCTTACTCAAGACAAGTTATAAGTGTTTCAGATAGAATTAAGGACTCCTAATGACATGGTACAGCTGTAATCAGGTCACTGTTAATTTTGAGAGCAACCTGGTTCAATATAAGCTTTGACCTTTTTCTTGCTCTGAATTTCACTACAAACTAAAAACTCAGATGTTTATTATAGAAAAATGCTGAAAGTCATGAAGAGAGACTACAGTTTGAACCAGCAGATTCATCATGAAATTAATATAAAACGTGTGCTCCTCCATGTTAATGTCCTAACAAATGCGGTTAGGGAGATAAATTTTTTTCGATCAGCCTGAAGCTGAGGGACAGAGCTCAAAGGAACAGGTTTTGAAGGGGCTTGTTTGCATGATTTCCCTAACTGAAAGTCAATTTTTTTAACTCTATAATATATTCTAATAATTTGGGGCTTTGTGTACTAGTTCATAGGCTTGCAGGTCAATGGTAAACCTCTGGTTAGGTAGGGTATTTATAGGAGAGGAAGTGGGGAAAAAATAATGGGGTCGAAGGAGGGCTGTCTGCATTCTGGATGTTGTAATTTTTCTCTTGGAAAAAGCAGGCATGATCCTGTGTAAGACAGGTTGTGGTAGCAGGAGTGAAGTTTGGTGGCAAGTGATTTATGCCGCTGCTTATTCATCTGTTCCTGCATTTCTGCATTTGAACTATGATATTGTTGGGGTGGGACTGTCCTTCTGTTTGTGCCGTGTTAAGCCTTGTGGCCTTGAGCTTCTGGGGAGGTATCCACCGCCACCCAAATACATAAACTGGCTTTTCCTAAGAGTCGTGCAGAGACTGCTGGGCAAAGATAATTAGTGGAGTTTCCCCATTGGCATTGGCTATGAAAGGGGGCTGTAGAAGATGGCTGTGTGGAATACCCTTCTCCTGACAGCACTGCATGAAAAAAAGTCTTTTTCCATCTAATTAATGATGCTTGCCTAATTGGTGAAGGTTGATGCAGTGGTTTTTTTTTCTTTTTTTTTTTGTTTTCTTTTCCTTCCCCCCGCCCTCCTGTGTTACAGATATACGAGGACTGCAGGGATTTCTCGATCAGGCCTCAAGACTGGGACTTGATGTATCATTACAAAAAGTGGACAGGAACATCAGCAGAGTCTTTGCCAACCTTTTCACTACCATGAAAACAGAAGAGCTGAACCGCTATCGGGACACGTTACGAAGGGCTATCTTACTCCTGAGCCCACGGGGAGCCCAGACTTTTATTAATGAGGTCAGTGCACAGCCGTTTTTCTCATCCACATTTCAGGAACATATATCATGATTTATGTGATACCTGGTCACGTTTTCTGAAGTCATAAATGTTGATAATGCTGGTTGGTAAATGTCAAATAATGTTGTCAGACTTTAGTGTTGGAGAATTGAAATATCTAGGTACTCCATGTAATGCATACTTTGTGGTTAATGTAAATGAGACGGCATGGGCCGGATAGGCTCTTTCAGTATAATATATAGCTCTATGGGGCAATTCTTTTTTTTTTTTTTTTTGGCTGTCTTCCATACCAATGCTTTTGACCTAGATTTCAACCACTGTTGACAAGTGACCAAAAAATCTACTATAGTCTATTAGAAATGAAACGTAATGTGCCTGAGAGAGTCGTGTCTACTGTGGAAATCTCCAAATTCATGTTAAAAGGGCACATTATTGATATTTGAAAGCTGAATCACAGAATTTTTTATCAAGTATGAAGTAGGAATTATATGTTTGTCTCTTTTTCTTAATGATTTCTTGAAATCAATGGGGCTAATTAGGACAAGGAGGTAGCTGTTGGGCAAACATGTAATTAATGTTGTGCTGTGGGCTAATTTTTGGCATTAAATAGTTATATCCGGCTCTTTTAATATTAAATAAGGAATTATTTTACAGTGCCTTATATGTCAGAGCTGAGAATGAGAGTTGGACCCTCAGCACAAGTTTGTGTGTATTCATTAGCTAAGAATTTGGCAATGAAGCATGTATAGGGGTTGTTCTTTTTTTTTAACTATCCGGGAATAAGACTGAATCAAGAAATTAAAATGTGAATGAGACCTGTTTCCAATTATCAGTTTCACTGCGTCAAAACCTGCTAAATTAAAAAAAAAAAAAAATCGGCCTCATTAGGTTTTTTTGGTCATATCAGCATAAGCAAATTCTCCACGTTTATGTTCATTGATGCTTTTTAAATTAGTAGGGTAAATTTTATCGTAAATAAATGAGACAAATGGGTAGGTTGGAAATACTATGCACAGGGACAAATTCTACTCATGTTTGTGTGTACACTGGGATTTTCACTGTAGGATGTTTCAATGAGGGAGTCCTTGCCCTCAAAGCGTGGTAAGCTGCACGCAGCTCAGTCGGTAGTTTCATTTGCTTTGCAGTAGGCCTCCAGCAAAAATGCGTGTTGCTTTGTTTTCCAGTCAGTCCTAACAAAGTATCCAAACCAGGTATTAAAAAGAAATCGACGTGTGTGTTTTATTCAGACCCACGCTGGTAGAAATCTTGTCCCCCCTCCAGTGCACGAGGCTTCAGAAATGTTCGTTAAGAGTTACGTGCATGCACAGTCAGGACCCTGCAGGTCTCTTGAGTATAGGGGCTGATGTATTAAACTATTTTACTACTCACTCCACCTTAAAACAGTGTGTATTATACGCATTAAGGCTAATGATCTTGATGTATTTCCAGATCCCTTCAGGAGTTTAACTATGGGCAGAAATGAAAAGTAATTTATTTGGCAATCTTCCTATATTGAATCTTGATTGATTCAGAAAAGCTTTATAAAAGAAAATTTAAATGTTAGAAAGGAACTCTCCACAGGCTTGAGATATGAGGTGCGTGGTGTAGGGAAGAACGCTTTGCTAGCAGAGACTGGGCCGTTTCATGGAGAGTTATGGTAACTGTGATTCCTCAATATCTCAGCCAATAAGCGCAACTGATTATCTGCAGCACAATTTCAGACAGCCTAGAATAAGAACTTTCAGCTTAAATGAAATACATATTCTTACAGAATTTACAGAAATACATCACTTGCAACGTGCAGCAGTAACTGCCTTCAGTTAGTTTACATATTTCCACAGTTAGTAAATATTTCATACTACATAGCTATATACTGACTATTATTGTTACCAGTCTGGCTCTGCATCTTGTAAATTGTTTGAGGTTTTGAAACAGTTTCCCTTTTCAATTTTGGGAAAAAAATCTAAGTCTCTAAACAAATTGTAATAGTAACCTGAGAAGAAAATTCAAAATACTTTATTTTTAAATTTGGGATATATTTATTTTCATATTTTCTATTTTAGAATCATAGAGTCATAGAAGCATTAAGGTTGGAAAAGACCTGTAAGATCATCAGGTCCAACCAACAACCCAACACCACCATGCATACTAAACCATGTCCTGAAGTGCCGCAGCTACACATTTTTTGAACACTTCCAGGGATGGTGACGCCACCACTTCCCTGGGCAGCCGGTTCCAATGCCTGACCACTCTTTCAGTCAAGAAATTTTTTCTAATCTCCAATCTAAACCTCCCCTGACGCAACCTGAGGCCATTGCCTCTTGTCCTATCGCTAGTTACCTGGGAGAAGAGACCAACACCTGCCTCACTACAACCTCCTTTAAGGTAGTTGTAGAGCGCCGTAAGGTCTCCCCTTCAGCCTCTTGTCCTCCAGACTAAGCAACCCCAGTTCCCTCAAGCATTCCTCCTAACACTTGTTCTCTAGACCCTTCACCAGCCTCGTTGCCCTTCTCTGGGCACCTCAATGTCCTTCTTGTAGTGAGGGGCCCAAAACTTCATGCAGTATTCGAGGTGTGGCCTCACCAGTGCTGAGTGCAGTGGCACAATCCCTTCCCTACTCCTGCTGGCCACCCTAGTCCTGATACAAGCACAAGTTACAAATAAGAACTTAAGAACAAAGAAAAGAACTTGGATTTAAACCTTTGTTTCTATAAACTCCTGGAATTGGAAAATTCCATGTGAAAAAGAGGTTCCTTACTAAGATTTTCAGTTTTGCTGAGTTATATTCTATAGCAGGGAAAAAACATCTGAAAAACTGCAACTAGCTCTTATTAAAGTCTATTGGCTAATAACATAGCTTCATAAAAATCAGGTGTTGCACACAAACACTCCTGTGGAATGCAGGACAAAAATAAAAGACTTTCTTGGACAGTGTCTGGATTATGAACCCTTATACGAATGGTTCTTACAAAATTTTTCTTAGCACGAGTCATAGACGTCAGCCATTGGAAGCTGGTACAAGATTTATTTTTCTTGTGTCAATATTGCAAGGGATACTTTCTTTTTTTTGCTAAAAATATGGATTCAGACTTCAGCCTCTCTTATCTCTTGAGTGGGGCAGAAACATCTCATCTGACTTTGAATGCACAGAGTTAGGGAACTGACATCTCATATGTGAAAAACTTTCTAAATACTAGAATTCAATTTTAGGATTATTTCTTTAATTTTTGTTTAGGCATCATTTTCACTTTACTGGCTCAATGCCTGGTTCTGTCAGGTGTCAAACTTACTGCAGCAGAAATTACTGACATTTTCATAAGTTTTCAAGGTTTATTATTATGCTGTAAAACTGCTTTGACTGTAAGAATAGAAAGCAAGAGGGGGAAAAAAAGTCTTTTAAATGGTATAGATATAAACATGGAATCAACCTTTATTCAGAAAACAGAAGGTAACTGCACTTATAAAGTATTAGCTACCCTAGGTTTTGCATTTAAAGGTCACTTTGGGATTAGAGCCAACCTAATCCAAAGAAAATATGTCCCTTCGTAATAATTTTCAGAAAAACGTTCCCTTCTCCACCTGCAAAAATCCATGATACATTTGGCCTGGTACTATTGTTCAGTTTATATGCAAAACCGGTCTCAATTGTAACAGGTACACATGTAACAGCAAAAATTATTTTATCTTTTGAAGGCTATGTGAACTCCTTGCAAGGCAATATATAGAAAGAAAAAAAGAACAATTAGTAATACAGAAATGAGAAGGAGATTTGTTACTTTCAGCTGTTCTGTTTACTCTGTTTGGCCCAGACACAGGTTCTGAGACTCAAAAAACTGCTTCTTTGCCACAGCCAGATTTCATCTGCCTCTTTTATTTACCAATGGATACTTTTTTTTTTTATTGCAAGTAGAGGTATATTTGTGTGGATTGCTTTTATCATTAAGGGCTCTACATAGTGACATGAATATGTGGAAGACAGTTCAAAGAGAGGTGACAAAAATGGTAAAAGGATAGGAGATCATGACCTATGAAGACACGTCTCAGGAACGCATTATATACAGCCTGCCTAAAGGAATATAACTGACAAATACTTAAGAAGAAACATGAGAGGAGGACAAGGAACTATTGAAGGTGATGATGGGTGGTCTAACAGGAAGTAATGACCTGAAGCTAAACAGGGAACGCTTTCTTACAGAGAGGTCCGTTCGACAATGTGAGCGCTTGGTAAGAGAGGTCAGCAAGGCATCGTTCTTCAGGGTGTTCAGGAGTTCACTAGATAAAACACTTGGGCAACTCAGTCTAGCAATCTTTACTGAACTAGTTTGAAGGATGTTCTGGATGACCCAGGGGTCCGGATGTTCCGGATGACCCCGGGGTCCTTCTGAAGACATATCAGGAAGTATTTGTTGTGTGGATAAATTCAGTCTTTGTACATTTTGTATACAATGTATCTGAAGAGAAGGAAGTGGTTTTGTAGCTTAGTGTTTCTCAAGTTTTCTGTTATAGATACAGAGTAACTGTTAGCGGTGGATGGTCTGGTTTTCTTCTTCTTCAACAGAACACATATGGTTTGTTTGGGATATGTATTTTAATGAGATTTTTCTTTAAAACCATGGGTGATATCATTTGCTTTATAGACTTCAATCATCCTACTTTCCAGTATTACTACTTTTACTTTTGTAAATTGGTAAAATGGAGGCTGGAACAGAGTTGCATATGGTTATTGGTTTGACAAGAGAAGGAACTCTTGGCTATACAAAGCCTTTAACTCAGCATGGGTTGTTTTTCGGCAGCTTCACTGAAGTGCAAAATATTTCTGTTTAGGTGCATCTTTGAAAATGATGTCATTACTTGTGAGCCTGTCTTACTGTCAGCTAGTAAGCTTACTGCAATCATGTTGCTAGTATATATGCATATCACTGCAGCATGCCAGCTGAAAGCAGAACTCTTTGCATATTATATGCCTGGTATAGTAAACAAGTTTAAAACAGTATTTAGTAATAAAAGAGCAGATTAATTGCATTAAAAATTAATGCTAAAGACCTGTATCGTTGCAGGAGGGTTATCTGAATCACTGCAATTCCAATTTGAGTTGAAGCTATAAACTTCTAGAATAATACTGATTTTGTTAAATAGTGGTTATTTATCTCTGCCCTGTTTATGTAGTCACCTGTGAGTCCTCACCGGAAAGCAAGGACTGCTCCGTTTCTCTTTTACCCTAGTTCATGTCAAGTGTTCTGGCTGGTTCTTTAAAAAAAATACAGATATTCTGCATTTGCTTTAGGCTTTTGGGACCCTTTCACACTGATTTGTGACCTTCTTTCATTCCTAGTCCCTGTGGATGCTGATTACCTTACTCCCAGAGCACTTCCAGTCAGCATTTGTTTGTGAACAATGCTCCATACTTCTCTTTTCCCTTTCTGTGTTGTATGAAACGGTTTTTCGTAGGAATCAAAGACCTTTGCTTCTCAGAATTTAACAGGAAAAAAGTTTAATACCAATTTTCTTGCACTTTGTGTTTCATATTGTCATACATCTCTCTTTTATTTATGTTCCAAATGTTCACCATATTAGTCCTATCTCTGTTTTATATACAGTGTATAAAAATCTTGAAATATTGGTGAATAATTCTGGGGAAAAATATATGCCTCTTCCATATTTAGAAGGCAATTTCTTTGTTTGAAGAGCTGGTAGTGATTTGTGAGTGCTGGTAACAGAACTGCAGAAATAATACATTCTTCTTTCAATAGTTCCAGTTAAATTATACTCGCCCTCTTTTTTCTAAATCCTGCTCTGGTTTTCTGTTTCTTCCTCTGAGCTAAAATTTTGTCTTCTATTGTTGATGCTTGCAATACAGTACGACTCTGCTTAAAGAGAATAAGAATAATAATTAAAACCCAAGCAAAACATTAAACTGCAAAACATTAAACTGCTAAAACCTAACTGTAAATAAAGCCTCCCATTCTGGGAGAAATTGGCTTAGAAGGAGGATTCTTTCCATTGGGCCAAAAAACCCACAAAACACAAACCCTCACCCTCTGACATTTAGTTTCAATATTATTAATCCAAGCTGTGTGATCCCTGTAAGAATATGTTTGGCACAATCCTATACATATGTTGTTATAGATTTGTAGGCACTGTGAAGAGGGGAAAAAAGGAATCATAATTTGGTGAATAAATTACTTTTTTTTTTTTTTTTGCTTACGTAAGTTAATGTAAATAACATCCCTTTTACTACTGCAGGTATGTTTAAGGGCCAATAGTCTTAGAAATCTTTGATTCCACTAGCAATGTTGCATCAGATTTTGAACCTGAATGTTGAAATCATGAGAAACGTTGGGCTTGCATCCAGTTATGTACATCTTCAACAAAAACCGATAGCAGTTTTGTGAGGCTTTGTGGGTCAATTGAGAAAAAAAATACGGAAATTGAATATATTGGCGAGAGTTACACACAGCCCTTATGAGTCTAGAATCTGCTTTCCTAGCAGTCTGCATCCCTCAATGTCAGTAATAATATGTCTGGTCTGAAGGAACTAGCTTTTTCAGCTCATATTTTGAATCTGATGACTGGACACTTATGCATAGGGGATCATTTATTTTTAAATGTCATTAAATGTGTATGTACAGGAGCTGGGCGTTCCTCTTGCTCCAAATGCTTAATCCTCAGTGTACGTTTGGGTCATTGTTTCATTGCAGGTGTTCAGTTGCTAAAATGTGACTCAATTCCTAAAAATTTTGCTGCTGTCCACAAGTAAGGATGTCAGGTCTAAAGGAAACTGTGCCAAATATCTAGCTGACAAAACTGCTGAAATAGTTTAAATTAACTTTTCATTGTCTTGTGAACTTCATTAATTTTCTTTTTTTTGTTATTTTTCATTAATTAATTTTCTTTTTTTTCATTCTCTTTGTTAATTTTCTCATCTGTTATATTTTATTTTTCCTCAATCTCACTGTTAAACATGGAAGCTGAGCAGCATGGTGCTAGGTAAGCTTGTTCACAGAGGAGGGCCTTGAAGAAGCTGACATGTCTGTACAGTGAAAGGCAATGGGATGTGGGAACTGACACTCGTGTCCTGGAAGCAGAAGCTGCTGTTACTGTAGCACCGTGTTGCGGTTTATGGGTTTATCCCTCCAGGGGAGCCCCACAATAAAACAGTCAGTTGCAGAAGCAGCTCTCTGCACAGATTTAATTTCAAGATTGGAGGATTCTAGCTGTCAGAAGGGGCTGTATTCGTGGGGATTTTTGGAGGAAGAGCAGCTATTAATGGCTTGGAAACACAGAAGTGTTGCATTGGGCCACCCAGTGCTGGCTTTTGCAAGAGCTGAGACAGGACAACACTCTAGCCAGCACTAAAAAACCAAGGCTACCAAAAACCAACCCCACCTGCACCTGCTCCTTCATGGCTGTTTTTTCAAGTTATTTTACTTCAGATTCTTCAACTGGCTCCTGGAATCCTGTGCAATTTAAAGATAAAGATTTTGTATATATATGTATTTTAAATGTAGTGGAAAGTCAAATTTAATATTCTGACATATCTATGGTCATTATGATACATAAATATATGCAGAATGTTTCTCTAAAATACAGCAAATCTGCAGATGACTTTATCATTTGCAGCAAGGATAATTTTCTGTAATTTAGGTATAATTTACCAGAAAGCAGAGATTACTAATTAATTATGGATGATTAATTTTATAATATGCTCCTGCATTTGCATTTCATCACTATACCAGTGTTTGTCTATTGTAAGACACTAGCAGAATCAGTACAGGTACATGAGAAAATGTGTTTGCCTTATAACAATTAGAAAAAACTAATGGCTATACAAAAGCTATTTGCCTTCTTCCAGTTTTACTTTTTCATGTAAAACCAGTGAATTGTTCAGCTTACTGTGTTAGCGCAGCTTGACTTTGAAGATTATAAAATATATACTGCAATTATTATATATTCAATTTTTGAACCTTCTACGCGAGTGTGTATACACCATAGCTACAGATTGACTTTTTCCATGGAGGTATCTGCAAGCATCTCTAAGCACAAGGATTGACTTGGAGTGCAGGGTTTTGCACAGCCAGTCAATCATCTCTCCGCTCAAATGTGCTTCTAGACCTGCTGTTCTGGATTAATAAAATCACTGACTCACTTCATTAGTTGTTTCAGAGGTTATAGAAGAAGGCTATTTATCCTTAGAAGGGATGAGTAATAACTGCTAATAATAATTTGCACCTCCTTTGTATCTTTTCACAGGAGGTTCTTAATCACTTTTAGTAGGTGAAATAAAATTATATTTATCCAAGAATTATTTTTAGTTTCATACTAATATGGAAAATTATTTAAGCCTTCACTAACATACAGTATAGTGCTGTCTGTGTGTGAGATAAAATCTTGGGCAAGATTTACCTTGGTTGGAGAAGATTAATCTCAAACAAGGTGTCCTAGGACTGATGCTTTGTTTCTCCTGAAGTTATTTCTGTGTGTGGCAGGCAGGGCATAGCGTAGGTGTGAGGGCCTGTTGATGCAGCGCTGCCCAGTGTGGAGGAGACAACACTGAATGTTATCCCCGTTTCTTCACAGTTCGAAGTGTAGAGTTCCTACAAAAATCCAAAACAGAGGCTCATGGGAGCTCTGTAGAAGTGTAAAAGAAGAAATATTTGGGGACCTTGTTCATCAAGGACAAGCAGTTACATCTGATTAAATTAAGCTTATGACTTGAGACAGTGTGGTAGCTGTGCAATAAGATTGTCTTTTCCTCAGGCAAAGAGTGTTCTGTGTCAAACAAATAGAGCAGTGTATCATCAGCATAAAACATGATGTGTCAGTTCCTTCATTTACCTTTGTACCTTGGAGGGTGGCAAATACCTTAAAAATTAGCAAGGGTTTAGGAGTTGTTTTGAAAAGAAGTTACAGTCCTTACGCTAATAATTATTTTTCCTGCTGCTACTGTTAGTACTGCTGGTGCTATTATAACTAGTATGCTTGTTACACTATACTAAAAATCATTTTTCAAGGTTGATCTCTTTCTGTTGAGGCAGGTACCTAATGATTATCCCTACGGCACATAAAATGTGGAGGTAAAGGATTATTAGTCCCCTTTTTTTCCAGCTGGGGCATGGGGATACAGAGAAAGTAGGCAATTTACTGAGTTCAGCTGAAATGGGGACTGCACTTTTAAATGTTAAACCAAGAACTTGCCCAAAAGGTCATCCTTTCATTTGATACTGCCAGGTATGTCTTTGCCGCCATTGACCCCTAGTTGTTTCATTTGACAGAACTGATAGTCCTGTCGCTGCAGTGATCCTTTTGTCAGACACGCAGCCTTTAACCCATACATGCTGTGTCAAATATTAAAACTCTCTTTGAATAGTGCATGTTGGCCTTAGTTTCAGATAAATAATGCAGCTTGCATGTACAGTCTTACAGAGCATTTAAAGAGCTGTTCAGGTAAATTTAAAAATCTGTGTTTTGTTCATTGAATTGAACCCTTTTGTTGTAATTGCGTTATAGTTTGCTATAGACCATGCTTTGTGAATGAGATCAATCTGTTTGGCACTGACCCATTCATTCAACTTGAAGCAATCAGATTTAAAAGCTTTGTACTTTACTAATGTGTGTGCAAATAGCAATTGGATTCCAAGGACACTCTTTAGGAAAGCACCTTGAGTGAATGGTCTTGATATATAATTTATATTTTGCTTCCAATTTCCCAAAGGTAAAAATCATGTTAAAATTATTTTTGGATAATATTGAAAAGGCAAAAACCTAAGCCTTGAAGTATGACAATGGCTTTGTTTGTTTAATGAAAGTATATTGACTTGAAAATAAGTTCCCCAATGTGTTTTCCCATAAAATTATTAAAAAGTATAGATAATGTTTTGAGATGTACATTAGCAAATTAAAACGAAACACATAACACCATAGTGTTCATTTTCTAAACTGTACTAGTGTTCAAGATATTTTAAAAATCAATGTCAGTTCTGAATGCATTTTGATTTAAAGTCAGAGCAATCTAGCAAATACGGAACTTCAGTCTGGGTAGAGTTATGAATACTTCATAAAAGTATGCAGTTCAAGTCAGACTCATCCCTGACAGCTCACATAACCAAAAGGAGATACCACCATGTAAATAAGATGGTTACATCATCCAGGTCAAATAAGCAGTGGAAATGTCCAATTTGGAAAAGGGGTGGTATGCACCAAAGAGATGAAAGACTGCTAAAAAGAGGACCTTAGGGTCTTGATGCCAAGCCCTCTTCAATCTTTGGGAATGTGTGGCTGGGATTCTCACTGCTTTGCTTCCTTCATTAAGAGCCCAAAGTGTGAAACATAGCTGCGAACAACACAACTAAGCTCCGGGTAGTAGTCGGGCATGTAGGATCCTGTGCATCAAGGCGCCTCCTGTGTCAGCAGCCGGAATATCCTCCATCTTCCTTTGGGAAAATTTTTAGGGAATTTATTAATTTGTATAGAGTAGAGCTTTGAATTTTTTTTTTTATGTATTTCTATAAGGAACATAATATAAGAGTTTGCATAGGATTCTTCAGAAGGGTTCACACAGCCCAAACTGTTGGAGAACAAAATGAATCTCGTGTTCCTGGTTTGGATCCTCATAACTTCAGTTTATATTTACACCTTCCTTCTTCTCTCTTTCTCACCATATTTGAATATGTTTTATAGTTTTTTTGAATGTATGTCTGAATTTCAATGGGGATACTATTTTCTATGGGTAGGGATTAAAAGCCTTTAAAATAATATTACCCATAGAGTTTTTTAAAAGAAAAGTCTGTCAAAAGATAATCTACTTTTCACAGAATCATACAGAATCACAGAATGTTTGGGGTTGGAAGGGACCTCTGTGGGTCATCTAGTCCAACCCCCCTGCCGAAGCAGGGGCACCTACAGCAGGC
>Ga0065711_1037825_pt1 | contig 19434 bp, 10 predicted proteins | sample Hoacrofraction12_FD_59098 | JGI IMG/M metagenome (GOLD analysis project Ga0065711, IMG submission 59098) | Hoatzin crop microbial communities from Cojedes, Venezuela - Epithelial fraction 12 v2 (version 2) | ecosystem: Host-associated > Birds > Digestive system > Esophagus > Crop | place...
GGGTCTTGAATATCTCCAGAGAAGGAGACTCCACAACCTTCCTGGGCAGCCTGTTCCAGTGCTCCGTCACCCTCAGAGGGAAGAAGTTCTTCCTCATGTTCAGACGGAACGTCCTGTGCTTCAGTTTGTGCCCATTGTCCCTTGTCCTGTTGCTGGGCACCACTGAAAAGGGCCTGGCCCCATCCTCCTGACACCCACCCTTGAGATATTTATAAGCATTTACAAGGTCCCCAAATTTTAGTCCAGTCTAAAGGAAGTCAATATGCAAACAAAGGCCTTGCTCCTGCAAACGTTCACACGTTTAACTTTTCGACTAATCTGAAGTCAACAGAGGTACGCAAATCTACGAAGCTATTAAAGTGCAGAAGTATTAGCATGCAGAACAGAATGAGAAAGGCAGATTCCTCATAGCTCCTTTGAGAGGAAGAAAAGGTAATTTACAGTATTACCTATTGTCATCTGTCACCAGGATATGGGGTAATCAGGACTGACCTTCAGAGAGGGGTTCTAGGGAGGAAAATGAACTGTGCCCTTTGTTCTTATTTATGATTTTTTTTTTTGGTCAAAATATTATTCTGCTTATTTTTACAATAGGAATTCAGGATGTATCTGATCTACCTTCTCTCTCCGTCTGCCCGTGGTGAGAGAACAAGAGAAACATCACCAAAAATTAGATATTTTAGTTAAATTATTTCATTGCATTGGCATGTACTGTAGTTAAACACTAAATGAACACATCTTTATTAAAGTTGACTTGATCTTTATTAAAGTTGACTTGATTGAGGAAAGCCAGGCTGTCTCCTCTTTATACTGGTCGCTTCTGCAGAGATATCTGGTTGTGACTGATTTATAACCACCCTTCCGCAGGGAAAATTTCATCGCATTTATCACAAAAGTAATGAAAAAATATTTATATAGCTTGTAATTGCTTACATTTCTAATTTCTCATTTATATAAAGAAGGGATTTACATTGGTTACATTATTATCAATTTTCATAAGCCTAAGCATGAAAAATCACCAGTTAGGTCTTAAACTAATGAGATTTGTTCAAAAATAATGAGATTTTAGACATTAATAAATTTGGATTTGACCTCTGGGGTATTTGTCAACGTGTACATTCAAAATTTTAAAACTCTGAAACTGAAGCCAATAGAAAACATGAGGCTATCACATGAGTAGAAATACAAATCTTAAAATACAACACTGAGTGATACTGATATGATAAAAAAAATATGGTTCTTTATGTGGCTTTATGCACACTGCTGTATTTCACCCATAGCAGGAAAAAGCTTTCCTATAACAAAGAGGAGTAGATACCAGATTTAATGTACAATTGGCTGGTTTACAACTGAAATAATTTATTGTGCTCTATGCGACAGCATCATTTAAGTTTCTCTGTAGTAGTGTTCCCTGTCGACAATGCTACAGCTAGGCTTGTGTCAGCATTAAAAAAATAAAACCTTTAAACAAAGGTTGCGACTCATTTCTGAAAGTTGCTCTAGAATAAACTGTGATAAGAGGGCGTATTTTCGAATGATACAAAAACCTAATCTAGCTGTTTTGGAGGCTGGAAGGCAAAGCTTTTAAATAGAGTTGCACGTAAGTGGAACTGATCATAACATCCAACATAGTGCTGGCAAAAAATATTAGTTTTTCATGAGTGAGCTCCTTTTTTTTTTTTTCCCCATGGATCAGTAGTCCTTGATTAAACCAGAGTGTACTTTGTGCCCTTACTTTTCATAAACATTTCTTCAAAATAGCAGCTAAGGTCTAAATTGCACAACTGTCTGTGCAGCTTTGCATTTGTGCACCAGCTAGGCCAACTGTGGTAGAAGACTTCTAACTGCAACTGCAGGAGCCTTTTTGTCATTTGATCAACAGAGTATATCTTACTAGTGATTTCATTCTGTGTTCAATTATAGAATATATGCTGCCTGGTTATGAAAAAAGGCGTATCTTAAGCAATATGGTCAGTTTACTCATAATAATTTGATTTTTTTTTAAACTTAGTACTTGCAACATAGGACATAATGTAATTGTACAGTAAAAAAAAAAATCTCTTTTATTCTCCTGCTTCTCATCTCTGTGGTGTCTTTAATTCATATTTCAGCAAGGTGTTCAAGGCTTTTCATCTGAACTCTTCTGATCTGGATACTCCATATCCAGACTTGCCCCCAACAAGGAAACTTATTCTTTGTAGTAAGAGGGATGTACATAAACAATGGCAGGAGGCAGTACAGATTTTCTTGTCTCATAGTCACCTGACATAGTTGGGGTACAAGAAGTTAATAACTTCAAATTAGTTCTTCAAATTGCAAAGCATCATGTACCAACATTACTTTAGATTGCTTTTCTGTGATTTAGAGCAAGAAGTTAATTCAGACAGTCCCTTCAATGTCTAGTTTTATAAGGGAAATGGAAAGATGTAGACAGGTAATCTAAGAATTTACTTATCTTTCTCTGTATCCAGGTCTATGTCAGGAAAATAACGCAGTTCAGCATGCTAACACTATGTTATTTGACATGACTACTAGAGTGATGAAGTTTTACTGTTTTCTCAGCTTAATTTTCTAGCCTAGACCGGGATATGTTTCAGTCTGAGAAACTTTCCATATTGAATTTTGCACAGAAAACTAAAAAATATTATTTCTATAGAATCTCAGTAAGTTCTGTCCAGGTTCTGCCTATTTCCTCTGCCTCAGGTTATCTGCTCCAGATCTCTGCACCTTTGCCTGTTGGCGTATGATTATGTTTTAAGACATCAATCACTCTGTGGCAAAAAGATTCATGAAGAGGCTGATCAATATTTTCCTTTGGTCAAAGAGCTTTCAAGTCCTTTCTTGGCTTTCAAAAAACATGAATTTGAGCTCTTTGGAAGGTGTCATATGTTTCATTTTTGCTATGAAACGTCTGAAGCAATTACAGACACCACCAGAGAAATTAATGTCATTTAACTTTTACATATGGAATGCAGATGTTGGTTACTAAGATGTGTCACCCAGGGTTTGCCTTGGTGGTCAATGCAGAAGAACAGGTAGGTTTAGGGCATGAATCACCCAACCTATTTTAGACAAGGATTCATTTGGAAGAGTAGGCAGAAGGGTGGCAGTGAAACTATATGGCCAGCCTGGGAGGGGAGAACAGGGAACAGAACTGCCTGTTCAGCAACAGTTTTGTGACACGCTTTCAGGAACACTACAAACTATGTTATAATAAATCATAATCTATGGAATAACTTATTTGATTAATATAATTTATTTAAGCTGCCAAGAATTTTGCAAGAATGTTGCATGAAACAGCTGCATAAAAGCATGCCTTTCTGTTTCAGGAATTGAAAGATTGATGCATCTTTACTGGAGGGAAAATAGTAATAATTTTCTTAGAAATATTTTGAAGAAAGGCAACAAAGACCCCTGCTGAACACTGATCTGAGAGCATTTGTCTTCCATCTTTGCAGCATCAGCTCTGGAATTTGTGTTATCTAACTTTAGATGCCTGCAGTACTGATGATTGCATCTGAGCTAGTTCCCTAGACTTCAAGTCAAAGCAGAGTAACTGACAATCCCAAGGTTTAAGGGTATGACTACACGAGAAAGTATGCTGTCAGCCTACAACAGCTGACACTGCAACATCAGAGTACATTCACACGCAGCTGCTCAGCCCGACACAACCCAGCTTCACCCAGTGTGGTTGTACTGGGTGGGGCCACACCGAAATGAGAGGAGGTCTCCCTGTGCTAACCTGCACTGCACTCCTCCATGCAGAATATTCCCAGTGTCAAGATATTAGAATTAGTTTTCCACAATTCTCTATTGTACACTGTTTTCTAAAACACAGTTTTTCCTTTTTTTTTTAGTAAAAATCCATACTTCGCAATTTTCTCTCTGCCATCAGCATGCCCTGTAAAAGGCGGCATACCTTGCATTTCTTGTTTGCGCGTCTTTCAGACATGTGGAACTTAAGCAACTCCTTCTAAAATGGTGATTAGTGATGGGACAAGAATGATAACATTTTGGGGAGGAGATAAAAATAACTTCACACCATCAAATGTTTCTGGGCCTAAAAAAACCACACCAGAAGGTGAAGTTGTGTGTTGCAGGTTTTGAGTGACTAGCAGTGGATGAAGAAATTCAGAGGGAAGAAAGCCACATAAATGACATTGTATGCTGAAGAGGTACTGGCCCTGGCCTTCATCAAAGAGACAGCAGAGTGAGAGCCACTCTGATGACAGATAAGCAAATAGCATTCATGCTCTAGAAGTTAGCAACGCTAGCCTGCTTACCAGATAGTGGGCGATCCATTGGGCTGGAAAGTCCACGGTGAAAACAGTTGTCATGCAAGTCTGCGAGATCATTAGGCATCTCCTACTTTCCTGAGATTATGGATCAGGGTGGTGCCTGGGGAACAGAGGAATCTGAAGCGGGGGATGACGAGGCTGTGGTAGGGAAATAGGTCGGACACATCCTGAGTCTGCATCCTCTGAATACAAATGGACATATTTGCCCATGATGTAAGCCTGGGCTGATCAAGGAAGATACGCAGTACTCACAGGAAACATTTTTCTTTGACTGCTTTTACTGAAGCATGAATAATGAAACTTAGCTTTTGCTTCCCGAATGCAGAAACCAAAAAGTAGAGATTCAACATTTGTTTCAGCAAATGCAAGGTGAGTTTGGATGATTTACTCAATATTCACAAGTAACACACCCTAGTAAGCCTAGTCTGAGTGAAATAAGCATGCTGTTGAACTGTTGCGTACTTTCAGTTCAGGCTTTCTGAGGTCTTCTTTAAGCAACAGGGAAAGCGTGGCAGTAGATTGGCAGGTTGAGTAGGCAAACATCAGGTTAGTTACTATGGGATTGTTTGGTTAAGGGCAACATTAGATCCCTGTAGAGTTGTTCTCTAGAGGGCTGTTTGCTGATAGTCAGTTTTCCCATTATTGACCTTAGAAACAATAATTAGTTTCAAATTAACTACATTCATTACTGAATTCTCCTCAGTTTGAGGTCAGAGTCCAGAGGCTGAGGGAGGGTTTGGAAATATCCAGGAGCGCAAACACCCTTTGGAAACAAAGAGAACACACAGCACCGATGCTGGGTACTTCTGGAGGGTCCTCCTCTTGCTGCCGCACACATGATCACAATGCACGCCTCTAGGAATGGATCTGCAGAACAAAAGGTCTTCCAGGCCAAAATACTAACGTGGATGCACTTTCTGCATGGCCAGAACATTCTCCCTGATGTTCCCTCCCTGTCTCTCCCTCCGCCGAGGAGTTCATCACTTCAGGCCCCGCTCTCCTCGCAAGAACTGCCAGGGGAGCAGGGTGCCAGAGCGACGAGTGGCAGGAACCGCGTTGCCTGCAGTAAGTCGGAGAGGACAAGTAAAGGGCAAGGCAGATCAGGCTGCCTGGAGTTAGGGACAAGGTGCATGGATACCTGGGACAGCTGGGAATGAGGAGGGAGCTGGGAGCCAGAACTGAGGGCCCTAAGGATGAGGGTGTTATACAAGGACATGTGTTCAAGCTTTAAATGCAAGTAGTCTTACACAAACTTTTGCTGTTCAGTCAGCATTGTCACTACAAAGCAAACCTGTTCTTACGCTAAGGAAAATGCTGGGGTTTGATTGCTTTTAGCATTAATATAAGAGCACTCAGTGTAGTGGCAATGCACTCTGCAGTTTTGCATTCTCAGGGAGGAAAGCTGAATTGGTACTATAGACAACTTCGCAAGAAGTTAATTTTGTAATTCAAACATGCTTATTGAAAGCAAACAAACAAAAAATCGGTCATTGAGTATGTACACAATCAGGAATTGATCAACACTTTGTTGGATTGTTAAATTATGGGCTAAACCTATTAACATGCTGCTAAGGCAACTGCGTCTTTTCTCAGCTAGGCTGTACGGTTTCTGTACAGGTAGTCAAAATTTTGCTTGTTTCCCTGGCTGGGTTGTCAAGCTGGTGAAGAGGTTTGCAACAGCTGCTGTTCACAGGGCAGAACGGGAATTACAGCTCTGCAGCCATGGACATTTGAGAAATTCAAGGAGGAATCTGAGCCTGAGAGAAGGCTTTCTTTCGCTCCACAACTCCTAAACTTGTTGTCTGAAGAGCTGATTGATAACAGATGCACCTAACTGCCTTTCTGTTTTTCTTGAGCCACGTTGTTTTTCAGCAACGAGATTTTTCCTGTGATCTCCCCAGGATGTTCTCCTTCTACTGTGTATGCTCCTGGTCAGCATTCTCTGTGGAATAAAGAGGCTCTGGAAGCGTATTATCCCTTGTTTAACCCATTTTTCCCCTTAAGCTGCATCAGTCCTTCAGCAGTTAGGGAGGCTGTGTTTTTCAAGGACCCTCTGTCAAAGGAGAGATTGTTAGATTTGCTCAGTAGCAGGAAGGAGAAGGAATTTGGAAATTCCTGAGACTTCTTTCCCTGCAGGAAGGTCTTTCAGATACCAGACGGAGGGTCTGCCTGCATCCAAGCAGCTTGCTCTGGGTAACTGGCATTTCTGCAGGGATGCTAAATTGCCAGGGACTGCCTGTGAGTCCTGTGGAAGGGGGAACTGATATAGGGGATCTTTAAGTATGAGCACTGGAACAGTGTAGTCAGTGTTAAACTTAGTACAGAAAGCAGTAGTCATGACTACCATAACGTCCCCAGCAGTGACAAAGGCCTGGGTACACACAGTTGCAGGCTCCCAGCCACATGTACTGGGAAGATCCAAGGGCATGCCTTCACAGGTTGAAGATAAGGACAGCATGGGAACCTAAGAAAACTACATGGAGGGATAAAGAAGGATCCAGGACGATGGAAAGGCCACTTTTCTAAGGGTAAAATATATATTCTGAGGAAATAATAATTTTTCCCTTGTCTGAAAGCCAAAGAAAAGCAAGCTACCATTAAAAGCCTATTCCTTTGTTATGCTAAGCCACAGAAGAAAAGAAAAGGCTGTTCCTTTTAACAGAAAAAATTCAAGTTCAAGCCTTGCCACAAAGGAAAAAGCATACCTGTTAGAGTAAAACGCAGTAGGACATCCTCGAGTTCTCCTTGCTGTATTCATCTTGACTCTTTGGGAATCTCTTTCTAATCCCAACCTAGTTCAAAGAACCCCTGGCTCTCCACACTGATGCCTGCCCTGCCTTAACACTCTGCTCTCTGCTTGCTCTTCAGACGTGGGTCTTTTGTTGCACTTCAAGTATGTGTTGTTTGGGGGAATTATGTTATTCTGGCAACAAAAAAGTTGAGTTTTCACATCAGTTTGGTGGTGGAAATACGGATAAATATGGTAAAAGTTAACACTTGTAGTCGAGTATGTATGTTTTCATTACAGGTTCAAGAGAATAAATAAAAGGCAGCTCAGGGCTATGGCATCACTATGGAGGTAGACCAGCAGAGCACACTCTGCAGTCTCCTCTGACATGCTTTTTATAATGATATATTAATTAAAAGCAATTAGATTTATGCTTGATAGTCAGTCTGTCTGTAGGTCAGAGAAAAATAAATGGCAGGCCCTTCCAAGACCTGCTGTACCAGAGAAATGAGAGGTACAAAATATTCCTGAACTTGAACAAGGCCTTTGGCTTCTAGAATTACATCCAGCTTTAATAGAAACTGCAGCTATTAATGGGCTCTCACGTAATACAACAGAATTGTTTGAGCAAGATTGTTTATTCCCAATCCTAGCGAAAGCTCTGGGTGAGCCCGGTTTAGTCAGGTGTTAAATATGATTAACTGCAGTGGCTTTGGGTGGCTTAGCATTTTATTTCCAACACCTAGTTTCTTACATGAGGCAATCTGAAGATAATACAGCTATTGACTTTTTTAAAATTACGCAACTGCATTTAATGAAAAACACCAATATAAAAAAATCAATAGTATGTATGATTATGATCAGTATATAAGATAATGTAATAAACATAATAAAAAAGTAGCATTCTTAGTATGAGACTAAAGTGGTTAATTTTGCCACGTAATTGCATCAGATACTCGGGGGACTATACAAAGGTTAAAACCATTCTAAAAATAAGCCTGCACACCACTTAGGTTTAACACTGGTTTAATAGAGACAACAAATTCCTTGTTCTCGATTTCATGCTCAATTTCTGGAAGTCACAACTGGCTCTCATACACCACCTTAAGTCTGTCAAAACGACAGACTGTCCTCTTGTCAAACCCTACCTCCAACAGGACTTCTTTCAAGCAGTGGCAAAGCTTGTGCGCAAATTTGGTGCTCTGAGCATTGGGTTTGTTAGCTCTCCTGGAGCATGCCCCTCCTGGTGCTGATTTAACACAGCATGTGAGACTTTATGCAAACAGCTACAAGGTATCCGTGTCTGTCAGCGACACACCCTGGGCCAGCTGCTGAGTGTTCCTGCATAAAGGCAGTGGCAGCAGCAGACAGGCATCTCTCCGAGATAACGGGCAGGCACAGGGTCTGCGGTCCCAGGTACAGCACAGCCACGCGTTGACCTACTTGAACTCAGGGCAGCGAGAAACTCACGTCAAATGCTCTGTGCCAGGAGCTGAGATCATCTGTTTTGAAAAAAAGGGATATGCCACTCCCTTGTTTTCTGCCAACAAGGGTGACGGTGCAAGGTGGCCTCTACTACGCCAGAGAGTGCAGCGACAGTGGGATCTGCTGCAGCCTACCCACCCAGAGAGCCAAACGGTCCAGTTGTTTTGAGCCACCGAATGGTACGGAGTCATGTTTTGTGAAACCGTTATTGAGACAGGGTGTATGCCAAGTTTTCTTTGTGTCCTCACTTCTAATGGGAAGTCAGTTTAGTATTTCAAAAAAACAGTTTTTTGCTTCGGGGTAGTTTGTCTTCAGGGTCCTTCTCATGTTTTTCTCATTCCTGAGCTGGGACGACGTGTGCATTTTCCATCAAACTCTCTCTCTTATGCAAGGTTATTCTAAAGGAAAAACAGGGAAGGGTAGCAGTAATCCCATTAATTCCAGCAGGATTAAATAACTGTTATGGCTGTCCATGTGCAGTCCCAGAATTTGCCTCTCTGGGATACCCTTACATAATATACCATCATTACCAGGATACCAGCTCCTGCCACCTCTTTTTGGTACCTGCCTGTCAAAATGTTTTTATTCCGGTAAACTGAACCTTGGCTAGGAAAAGTAGATAGATTCATGTCTTAATGTATGAACTTTCTTATGTCTCCCCTAAGACTTTTCTAATACTGTATCTAAATCAGTTAAATCAAGAAATTAAGCTTCTCGCCCGCATATGCTGGGCTTGCTATTTTTTATATTAGCAGGCTCTTCCTTTTTTTTATATTAATTACAGCGAAGCTTTCACAATGACTTAAGCTTCAAATCCTCTGACTAAGACAGATATCTGAGTTTGCTATTTTCATGCAGAAATTGTTCCACAGGATAAAATGACAGTTTGGATTTGTTGTAGGATTACAAAGAAGGAACCTCCTACCAGAATCTGAGTGCTGCAAAATATTTGTATTCCTAAGATGCGTACAGTGCCTAGCTGGAGCTTTTACCAAGCGTTAACCCACTTCTGACGTCTCTAACTTGGATGCTGCCTTTGGGAAGACTGTCGTTCAGGTCTTGCTCTGTCAGGCACTTGGGTGGCTGACAGCCACAGCATGGCATTACTTGCCCACCATGAGGCCACAGGCACGTGGCGCTCGAATATGCCTTACCTGCCCGCAAGTATTGCCTCTCCAGGTCCGCTGCGCGTGCATGTAGCTTTACAACTCACTCCTCCTAGCAGGACAGTAAGTTCTGAGGACTTTGTGATTCGGGTGAACTGAAAGGGGAGAGCAGACCCTTATGACGGTACGTAAACGCGCAGAAGGCATGGTGCTAACCTGAAGGTTACGCTTCAGGCAGTAATTCACCAGCTATAAAACTGATAAAATGCAATACTGCTATAAAGCACACCCACAAAGTAAATGTACAGATAGAAGAATCTGCAGGTAAGCAGCCTTCCCCCTGTTAATGTAATCTTACAATTAGAAAAATATAATAATTTTATGTGTTTGTATTTATGCATTCAATATATATTTGCATATGGTAGTGACTTCTGTGTAGGAAGGTATTTTTTAAATAAGAAGCACCATTTAGAAATACATTGTGTAATAAATACAGCGTTGGGACTGAAGGAGTTTAATACCGTAAGTTATCCGTTTGTTCTGCTGTTTTACTTGGCTTCAAACTGTATCCTTTCAAATGCCACAAAAAGGCATTCAGAAGACCCGGCTGCAGCTGGGGGCTATTCGTACCCCTCAGTGTGGCACACTCCAGGCCACACAGGATGGGAACAACGTAGTAACTTCCAGCCCATCCCTCCCAGCTATGTTGCAGCTTCATTTGGCCCTGCTCAGAAGTGTTTTTGGTGTCCATTCTGCTGCGTTAGCTAATAAAGGCCTTCTAGAACTACTTAAAAATGGCACTATTTTACATTACACTATAATTAGGTAAGATTAAATTAAAATGGTCTTGTGAGATGATAGTTAAAGAAAAGATGCAGATAAAAATAAGATACTCATCTTCTTTTGTGCTGCTATATTGGCTCAGGATGCAACACAACTTCCTGCTGTAGATTATGATAAAATAATTAATTGCATTAGAGACAGATTTATAGGACTATCACAACAGTGAAAAAAAACCCCTTTAGAATGCTCCAAATATGTTTGCACAAGGGGGTTACCATGTTAGCTGTATTGATTTCCAGATCAATATAGCAAGTATAGTGCACGAGGCTGTGCGCAGTCAAGGTTTTCGGATGTTTAGATCTATTTATGCTGGTTTAGCCATCAGCAGGGCAGCAGGCTGCCGTTTCCTTCCCAACACAGCTGGAACAGATGGAGATAGAACGTTGCATTGCTTGTCACCATCCAGCAGCCGGTCACTGCCCCCACATCCGTTGTGCAGGTGCTCCTGGGCTCATCCCCTCGGACACTTCACTGGAGGTGGTTTGCCAGCCACGCTGGCACCGAGGGACCCATCTGGGAGCCGACTGGCGGAACTGGGGGTGGAAATGGCCTTTTGCAAAAGGTCAGTGATGAAGGGTGAGGAGTAGTAACGACTCTGAATGGAGCAACTGTTTGCAAACTTAATTTGTGCTTATGGTCTAAATGTATCATCATAAACCAAACAGATAAAAATAGTTTTAAGTCAATATAAGAGAAACTGCACACAAAAAGCAGAACTTGTTTAGTTAATATCGCTTGAATTAAGTCTACATAGCTTCTGTATGTAGGAAAGGGATCCTGAAGGGGATTTTACGTGATTTGGCCTGCTGAAAGCTCTGGAGTGGTCATGCCATAGCACTTAGATCTGCTTTTTATGCATGACCAGTTTGAGCTGGGAAGTCAAATTCCTCATATTCTGAGGGTCTCCTCCATCTTTCATCTTTATTCTCAGTATTGTTTTCCACATAGATGTGCAGAACTTCTCTATTAGCTCCTTTCTCTGTGAAAGTGTGTTATGTGCCCTGCTGCCTGACCAATACAAGCTATAATCAGTGCATATTTTATGCTCATCAGTAATTTACCAAATTTACTCCTCTCTTTTCAGTTCATCCAGGATTGGTATAACCACCAGATTGCTTTCAGGCATTAAGTTCTTCTTAAACATCTTTTTGACACTAGATGGCTTTTTCTACCATTTCAGTGACCTGACACTTTCAATGAAATCTGAATTATTGACAGACAGAAATAAATTAATTTTTAATGCCACTGAGTTCAGCTCATGTCTTTTTGTCTTCTTTCCATCAAAGTCATATCAAGGTGAATTTGATGGCTGGCTTTCTTTTTACCTCCTCACTTTTAATGTGTTCTGGGAGGGATAAAGATAACATGATATCAGTATTTATGTGATATCAAGGAAAAGAGATTGCACACTAAAGAAAGCATGCAGTTTTATCAGACTTTGGAACAGGTATCATGTTACCTCCACTATGCCAAACCCAGTTCTTTTTGTACCTGAATTTAACTTGGATGCAATCTAGAATGTTGGAAATGTGAAAAAAGAATGCACTTAAGAAAGGCAGGAAATACACTCACACATACACGGCATATGATTCTCATCTGTGGGTGTTCATGTAGAAGATCTTTCGCATGCAGGAAGTCCTAAAGGCAGTGAAAATCTTTCATTCAGTAGGGTTGTAAAGTATGGACCCATTAGTATATATATATTTATTTTCTTTTTGATTTACTAACGCCCCTGGGTTCTGACAACAAACTACAATTTTATATGTTTGGGAAACGATGCCTAACTGCTGGAGCAGAGACATTTAACAGACTCATATTCTGGCTCCTGAAATGCGATCCTGGTCTCTACCAATTTCTGTATTAATCCCGATAAATCAAAACAACTGTAGTTTTTCTGCTGTAATGCCACTAAATGGCTTTGGAGATTTCCCTTGAATGGTGTAAATGGTATGGAAACTCCTGAGACCAATATTTTGCATATTGCCCAGACTTTCCATCCTCAAACCTTATTTATAAACTACTGGGAACTGGATCTATCATATCATCAAAGGTATTTATCTGTGACTGTTAGCTTCAGGAAACAGGGCTTAGGTGATATGCTGTTTGCCTGCCCATCTTGTCAGACCCTCTCTAATAACTTTTGAATCCATGAGTTCATTTCAGTTAGATCTGACACAGTAATAGAAAACTTCAGGCTATGAAATTCCTCCAAGTTTCATGAAATGTAACAGCTCAGTAAAGGAAAGACCACTTCCTTCAAATTATTACCGTGACTGAAAGGCTGTTGCCTGAGCTCAAAGGTTATTATGTTTAGTTTGCTGGCAGCCAGTACATGCCTAGCTCAAAAGCAGCCACATCCCCTTGGTTGTCACCCAGCTGGTAGCTGGGAGGCAGGAGAAGGGATCTGTGGACACTGGGGGAAGGGAAGATTGATGATGGGGAGCCCGAGCTGTGGACACGGGGAAAGGACGAAGAATGGGACGCGGATCCAAAGGAGCCAGAGCTTCATTTCCGTCACTTCCTAGCACCACAAGTTGATCTCTACCTGGGAATGACTTGAGTCAAAAGCAACACAGCAAAATTAAGCAGACTGAAGTGGGCTCGGCACCCAAAATGGATTTTTAGCGTAACCAGCACAACAGTCATCATTTAAACAAATTTTCTTTATATTAGTTTATCTTCTTTCCATAAGCATCCAGTTCACTTCATGCAGTGTTCAGGATTTCACTACTGAGAACAATTTGGTAAACTGATGCTAGTCTACTGCTATTGTCTCTGTTACCATTGACACCACAATTATTTCTATTTCAAGAGTGCTTGCTTCTATAACAAGCATGCTAAAGTTACAGCTCCTTGTGTTTTGTCTTATATCAAAGGATCCATTGCAAGTGTTGGACTCAATTATATGCAGAAAGTTTTGTTTGCACTAACCAGTATCATTTTGCAATAATAAAGTAATAACAATAAAATAATGGTTACTACTCAGAGCGTCCAAAGTTACCGATTAGATTTGAGACAGTCCTATTAAGGATGTCTAAATATCATTGTTCCTTCTTTATAGACACAAGCAACAATAGTAACAAGTATCTATAGTTCCAATAGTAACAATGAGGTTTGGAACATACTCTGGAGTAAACATGGCTCCATTAAGTTACTGTTGAAGCTCCATTTAATTTAAAGAGTGTATGAATTTTACTCCCTCAAATTTAAGTCTCCTTATTCTGAGATATAACAAAAAAAAAACCCTTTCCATGTTTTTTACTTTCAGACAGCCCTGAAAAGCTCACATACTTGTAGAATCCAAATTCCTACAATTCCTCAGAAGTCACGGGGTTAGTGGAGGAGCCTGTTTTGCCACAGGTTTACCCAATGCTAGGAAAACTTCAGTCGGAGGAAGATTTTGGGTTGGCTGTCATGATATCAGATTGTGGCTGTGCAGAATCAAACACAACGGTTTCAGACTGAGAAAGATGAGAGATGAAAGCTCAAATTCATATGACCTCTCATCACGCTAAGGAAAGGGCAAAGTCTGTAAAATGACATTATAGGCTGTTGGTAAGCATTCTGCTGGAAAGTAGAGCTGGGTCCAAGGCGACAGGGTAATTTTGTCTTCAGCGGCTCCAGATTGTTTGCTTTTTCTGACAGCTGAACATACAGAATGTGCAAGAACTTCCGTAGTTGCATTGCCTGCTACCTGTCATATGGTGTAGCTCTTGCAGAAGCCACACACAAGCTTCATGTGGTTTAAGAGCTATCAGTTGCCTATGCCTGCATTAGAGGTTGGAAGAAGATGCATGTTTTGTTTGGTTGGTTCACACAACAGGAATTGTTACCAGTTCGTTAATCCTTTTGAGATCCATACTGCCTTCTTGGTGACACCAGTAGATGGGAAAGAGAAACTGAACGGTGACTTTTTCCACCCAGTCCTAATAGGGATTTGGTGGTTTCCACATATGGAGTAGAAGATGAGAGCCATGGCAAAGCAATTAAGCTATTAAGATGCATCCCGATTCCTTCTCATTCTTTCCTCAGAGCTTTCCTATGAATGGTGAGTTGACCTTGCCAGCAGCTAAGCACCCACCCACCTGCTCAATTACTCCCCCTCCGAAGTGGGATAGGGGAGAGAATCGAAAGGGCAAAAGCAAGAAAAACACATGGGTCAAGATAAAGACAGTTTCATAAGTCAAGGAAAGAAAATAGGAAAGAAAATAAGACAGAAAAGGAAGCAAGTGATGCAAAGGCACTCACCACCTCCCACCAGCAGACTGATGCCCAGCCAGTCTGCAAGCAATGGCAACTCGGCAAAAACTCCCCCCAAGTTTTATTGCTGAGCATGATGCTACACGGCGTGCCGTATCTCTTCGGTCAGCTCGTGTCAGCCTGCTCGCTGCAGGGGTAGAGTGAGCAATAGAGAAGGCCTTGATGCTGTGCAAGCACTGCTCAGCAGTAGTTAAAACACTGGTGTGTTATCAACACTGTTTTGGTCACAGATCTAAAACACACCACCATACAGGCTGCTATGAAGAAAATTAACCCCATCCTGACCAGACACAGTACACTATCAGAGGCTACAGGGGACCAAGGGCACTTTATCCTTCAAAGAAACATTAATACAGCAGTTGAAAGTACTTCAGCTTAGGTGCATTAATTTAATACTTTTGAATGCCTTAATTTTGCTGAATGTCTATGTGTAAAATTGGAGTGAGGACAAGACAGAAGCTAGTGATAAGATAAGGAGTCTCACTCAGCAGCAAGGGCATTCATATTCTTTAATAAGAGCAGCTAGTCATTGTCTATGTATGCATCATCCCCGTACTTCCCTTGCATCAACTCTTGTTTCTGCATCTTCTGTGAGGCCAAAGTCACAGTCGCCTTCTCCTTGACACTTTACCCAGACAGAAGCACTGTAGGGGTTTGACAATAAGTCTGGTGGCAAGGGTTTAAAAGTATTTTTCCTTCAACAGTCAATGCTTAGTCTTTTCTGTATATGGCATTAACAATAGGCATTTGTCTCAGGATAAACTCTGTTTTCCGAGTTGTACTGGCAAGATCATAGCCTGAAGTATAAAAAGATTTTGGTCAGTTCTTTTTTTCAGACTGACTGAAATTTGGCTGACAGCAAATTTTTTTACTGGTCGATGGACATAGCTAGTAAAGCTAACTGACAGTTTTAGTAGTACTTTAATCCAAAAGTTTTCCTAAAGACAGGGAAATATACTGCCTTGCATTACAGACAGAAAACCTGGTCCCCAAAGAAACAAAACCATGCAGGACAACGGAACTCCTGGTTCCTGCTCCCATTAGACCATCTGGCTTTCGTTTAAAATCCAGAGTTGCTCAACTTCTTCAGCGTTGTGAGCCAGCAGCCGATGCTGTCATTTCCTATTTGGCTGTAAATACAGTTCTGGAATCTAGATAATTTAGGATTTTGCCACTGAGGCAGGGATGGAGTTAGGAAATAATGAAATTAGGGTGGAAATAAGAAAGACAGAACTTCAGTAACATATCAAGGCTCTCAGCATAGGAGTTCTTAGGTTTTCCTGACTCTAATTCCACCATAGTTTCACAAAGCTCAAAATCATTCACAGGCAGAAGGGATTCAGCTCTTGGATCACTTGTTTCTTTTGTTAATGCATCTCCTCAGATTGTAGCAAACTGTTCTAGCGAATTCCTGAGCTGGAAGTTTCCTCTGGGCCATGGTACACAATAGCCACAAATGACACACTATTAATTAAATATGCCCTTTGGTTCAATTTATTTTTTATCATTTACCAACCCCCCAGTCATTTATTTTCTCAGCTAACAAATCCAAATGTATTACGCCTCTCCTCACAGGATCATAAGAACAGCTGTAGTAGATGAGACTAGAGACCCATCTCGCACAGGATGAAAGAGTACATGAAAAAGGCAAGCAGATAGCAATAATCTCTTCTGTACGCCTTTCCAGCTTGCAGTAATCTTGAGTCCTGCAGACTTACTAAGACAGAGGCAGTATTTCGTGTTTAATAGCTGCTAATGTATTTGTATCCCATCTTTTTGCCATTTTGTATTTCTGAGTTTTGGCTATCCAAGCCTGAATGTTACTGTAATCCTACTATATGGATTTTGAGACGGGGCAACTATAACCAAAAGCAATACGCAAGTAGTGCACCACAGGTATACACAGTCCTATAAATGTTGGTTTTGTTTTATTTTCTTATCCTTCTCCTAAAAAAGTTTACCTTTCTTATCCTGTTAACTACTTCTGAGCACTGAACTTTTGTTCAGAGAACTACTCACAGTGACTTCAATACATCTTCCTGACTGATACTAGCTTTTAGATTCCATGATCCTGTCTGTATGTGTGTTACACGGCACTTTGGAACAGTTTTTCAACTACCACTACTCACATAGTGTCCTGAGAGCTTCCTGCAGTACTTTTCAATCAGCTTTAGATCTGAATTATTAGATATATTCTTCATACGTTGTCACATCATCACTCATTCCTTTTCCCAGTTCACTTATGAACTGTGAACAGCTCAGCTTTAACTACAAATCCTTGTGGGTACCCTTCCTGCCATGAAAACTCATGCTTTACTTCTGTCTTTTGTTTTTTGTCTTTTAATGGGCTAGACCATGAGACGAGGCTCCTTCTTATGTCATATAGAATATCAGAGTCATAGAAAAATAGGGCTGGAAAGAAAACCAGGAAATCTAATTTCTAGCTGGTCTCCTCATCATGTTAATGCTACCTCACCCATAAAATTTATGACAGAGATTTATCTAACATTTTCTTAAAAAATCTAAGGATTTTAATTCTAGTCTAATGATTACACAGCATCTCCAGACAATTTCAGTATATAACTGTCTTTATCACTCAAAGGTTTCCCTATATATAAATCTCACTTGGTACAACTGAAGTTTGTTATTTCTTGTCCTATGTCTCCTATCCAAAGATGATTTATTAAAGCCCTTTCGAACATTTGCTGCTGCAAACACTTGTAATAGGCCATAACAATCTATTTGGCTAGGAGCAACTCTAAAGTATAATAGTTCTATATACATGAATTATATATGTTCTATAGACTTGTCATTAAATAGTGTTCTATAGCCAAAGCTTGTCTTCAGGGCGGATTCTGCCAGTACAGTGGTATAAAACTTATTACATCCAATGGAAAAAGTGGAAAACATCACAGTAGAACTTGATGTGGTTCAAGTTACCTGTTTAGCACAGTTCTGTTTCTTCTGTGGGAATGGATTTAATTTCAGAAAGCTATCAGACAGTGCAGTGCTGCTGTATTCTCCTTTACATGCTTCAAGGATAATTAAAGAAATGTCTTTTCGTTTTTCATCACATGCTACTGTCTTTCCCAGTCCATGGAAAAAGATCAGTGGATTCTACAGGGAAGTTTAGAATTATTTTAGCTTCCGAAAACTTTAACGACCAGCAAGGAAATAGAGTAGGTGGAGTATGGTGCTGGTGGTATACAGATGCCAACAACTCAGGTAGACTGAAACCATGTATACCAACAAAGCCAAGGAAACTCAGTTACACTGATTGTGCAGCTCCAAAGTATGAAATTTTGGGCTGCTATATTCAGAAATAGAATTTATGCTTTCTCCATTATTCTGGGAAACTTCTATGTTTTTAGAATTCAAGGCTTTCTCTAAATCTCTGCGTTGGAGGTATCGGCTGGCCCTCTGAACCAGCTGTCATGCTGATTCTCAAACGTGAATGCAATGGCATTAGTTAATAGCATCCTCTGTTTTTTTGTTTTTTTTCTGACAAACTGAAACAAGCCCACTGTACCCCAAATGAAATAAACTCACGGATCTTGCTTCACAATCCACAGGGAGGAAATGGATATGCTAAGAAAGATACACACGTGGTTACACAAGCTGGGCAGCAATAAGGCTGAGTTGTAGTTGTGCAATGATGAACCGCGGCACGCTGCAATGCAGAATTATTTCACTTTCACTTTACTGTCTCCCACTGTCTTTTAGCTGCTGACTGCTGAATTCCTTTGGTTTTGTCAGGTAACTGTTCAATCTTGCCAGTGTGTAAAGAGAAGGTAGGGAATAGCTTTTGTGATTTTGTGAGGGTTTTCTTTCTCTCAGGAAAAAAACATGGTGAAAAGCAGTACAGCCTATTTTGAGACCAGGTTCTTGGATTATACTCAAGAAAAGCAGCACAGGGTTTCTATTTTAGTACTATTTGAATTATGTTACTATAAAAATGAATAAAAAAAAGAAAGCAGAGCTAGCTAGCTAAATAATTATGTCATGAAAGCAGAAGCCAGGACTCCCATCTTCCGTTCCCAGCATGCTCTCCAGATTTACTGTACAATCTTGATAAAGCCCCTTAGTTATGTACCTTATTTTCTAAATCTACAAAATAAGGATAATACTTTTATTCTAGGTCTTTAGAAGTTAGTTGACACGAAAGATTAAAAAATTCAGAGTTTTACTGGGAATGATAACGAATGAACTTACAGCTGGTTAAAGACTTTCTAACCTATCCCTATTAGAAATCCTCTGACATGCTGTCCCACTTTCATTAGGCTCTTCACACTCTCATGTTAATATGTTTAAAAATCCTAAGTATATTTCTGCATTTTTAGGGATAGAAATGTTAGTTTTTCTCTGCTTCTGTAGAGCTGATAATACAGTTCATGTGAGACCTCTGTTGCTTCTGAATGATCTCTGCTTTTCTTCCTCAGACTTCTGAGATGCATCCTTCCACTCTCAAGTGAAGCATCATCAGCTTAAATGTGACTGACACAAATAACGACTGTTTGTACATGTTTATTAATGCCCCACTCAAGATCTACTGCGATAATGCTGTCTTGATCCCTAAGAATCCAAAATTTCACAGAATCACGGAATCACAGAATGTTCAGGGTTGGAAGGGACCTCTGTGGGTCATCTAGTCCAACCCCCCTGCCGAAGCAGGGTCACCTACAGCAGGCTGCACAGGACCTTGTCCAGGCGGGTC
>Ga0065711_1006762_pt1 | contig 19433 bp, 12 predicted proteins | sample Hoacrofraction12_FD_59098 | JGI IMG/M metagenome (GOLD analysis project Ga0065711, IMG submission 59098) | Hoatzin crop microbial communities from Cojedes, Venezuela - Epithelial fraction 12 v2 (version 2) | ecosystem: Host-associated > Birds > Digestive system > Esophagus > Crop | place...
GGCGGGGACGCGGTGAGTGAGGCCTAAAGTGGGGGGGGGCGGCCAGGGTCCGGCATGGGCTGTGGGGCCTTCCCGTGGCGCTTGAGGGGGCGGTGGGGACCCGTTCCGACCCTCTGTGAGACTTGGGGAGGGGCAGGCGGGCTTTTGGGGCCTTCCCGGCCCTGTCTGTGCTTTGAGGGCGGCTCGTGGGCCTGGGGTTTCGGGGCCGGCCTTCGCTGCCGCCCCCGGGCGTTGAGGAGGATGTCTGTGGGGTCACGGTGGGCTCCCCTTGATCTGTGGGGGCTTTGGAGGGGCCGAGGGGCTGCCCTTCTCTGGGCGTTTGGGGAGGTGCATCTGGGGCCGCCTTTGAGTGCACTGAGGGCGGACCATCTGTGGGGCTGGGGATGCCTCCCCCTGCCCTGTGTTTGCTTGGAGAGGGGGCCCTTGGGGCCTTCTCTACCCCCTGTGTGTGCTTGGCCAGGGGCTGAGACTGTTGTCCCTTGAGCTAGTGCTGCATCGCTGCATCTTTTACACTTACCCCATTCCCCTGTGCCATGTGGGAGGCCTCAGGGCCTGGGCTGTGCCTGGTGCCCTGGGGTGATGCTGCTGCTTGTGACCAGCAACCCCGGAGCAGGAACCACCCTGCTGCTGGATGCGGGTTGGCTGCGCTGACCTCCCACACGTGTTTTGGGTCTGTGGGCTGGTGCTTAAGCGTGTTTTTAGGCTTGAATCTGTGTTCCCTTTCCTGTGTCCTTTCTGGCCCCGCTGTGCTTTGGAAGGGAGCAGGATTTTCTAGGTTTTCCCCTAAACGGGTGCAGCAGGTGAGACCTCAGCCTGCCTCTGCTTGTAGGCGCCTTCTTGTGTGGTGACTTTCCCTGTCTCTGATCCTGCTCTCTCTGTATTGTCTTCTTGGTGACCTTAGGCTTTTCAGGGAAGGGGTAATAGTAATGCTAACAATTTAGGGAAAAACGTGGGAGGCTGAGAACACACCTCTGTAGGAAGAGTGTTTTGAATTACTTTTCCAGGGTTGCTGTGAACCGAAATCCTGTTGTAGCAGTAGGTTATGGCTTTAAGGCAGAAAATTCACCTGTGCTCCCTGTGCCTGCCTTATCCGCACCACAAAGTCGCAATCCTTCCTGCTGGTGTTAGCAGCAATCATGGACTGTTAATTGGAAGGAGCTGTGTCTGGGGAATCAACAGAAGGGCTCAGCTCTCCCTTGTGAGGTGTGTCTTTGTTGACCCCATTGCCCAGACTGATACTACACTGCTGACAGCCACCTGGATTTAAGAGTTATAAATACTTCAGCCCTCAGTTTGTAGAAGCATTTTCAGTGATGTAAGCATCAAAACAGTGAATTATCAGGCTCAAATGTTGTGGGTTAGTCTGTAGGCAAAGCTTCTTGTAAAGGGTTGGTAGTTATTATTCTTCAGACTCAATTTACACATGCCTTTATTACAGTGGAACAATTTTATTTAGGGAAATGGTCACCTTTTACTAAAATAAATAGAGTGATACTGTTTACAAAAAAAAAAAAAGCGCTTTTGCAAATCAGCCTGTACAACAGTTACGTATACTGGCAGAATTGTATTCATTTTCTATAATAACATCCACGTTAGAGGGGCTTGTATGGTCTCATGGTTGAAATGGAGTGGTTTATGTAGATTAATCCTAAATGAAGCCTGTCCAGAAGGCTGTGTCCAGACTTACTTTAGCTTATCTTAAAGCAGTTAAGAACAGGTTAGAGTTATGCTTTCATGGAAATAGGTGTTGTGCTGAGTTAGCTAAATTGGTGTTTGTTTCAAGATAGGCTTATTTGCAGCACGTGAAGTGGTTTTTGATCTCTTTCAGTACTGTCTTGCTGCTAGGGTTGAAGGGGATGAGTTTTCTGTTTGATCTGGGCTTAAAAAAGAGTGATCTTTCTGGTAGGAATTCATCACACTGTTTTTTTTGGGGGGGCCGGAGCTTTCTATTTAGTAGTTTTGCTGCATAAAGTGGAGTGGATTTCAGTGGGCCCAGTCAAGCCACAGGTATCTACCTGGAAGAAGTTGTAGTCAAAAGGACCAGACAGGTTATTTATATACTTGTCAACAGTGATGAGAAACAAGTTATAGCAAAGACATCTGAGCTGTTTGATGTAGAGTGCATGTGCCTCCAGGCAGGAAAAGTGACTGAGGTTTGGGAGGGGGGTTTGCTGGGTTTATGGGTTTTTTTCTGGAACGGTTTTGGGACAGTTGTTTGAGTGGAAGGGAAGATAGTAATTCCAGAGCCTCAGAAGTAGGAAGCCTCATCACTGGTCATAATTATGCTGACAGAAATGTATCAGGTAAGGTCCGTGTGAATGTGGCCATGTCTGTTGGATGTGTCCAGTATAAAATAAGTCAGTGTTATACTTTGGTTTTCCTGTGCTCCAGAGGTAGCCTTACCTGCGCTATACACACCAGTAATGTTTGTTTCCTTCCCCAAAGTATTTTTAACCGTCAGAATTGAGAAACCCTCTTGCTTTAGCTAATTTGATCAAAAGTATGAAGTTAGCTCAGTCTTTTTGAGGTGCCTTCTTATCTTGGCATGTTCAGTCTTGCCTTCTCAGAATCAAGAGGTTTCATAACCACTCAGTTTGGGCTTTCTGTTCAGGATACTGTAACTTTTTTTTTTTTGTGACAATTTAGTCTGTCTTTACAGATCATGAGAAGTAAGAATCACATCTGGTTTTATTAGTTGATACTTTCAGCACAAAGTTTGGGGCATGCTAGGATGTGTTAGTCACTCGACCTCATCTTGAACTCATTCCATGTGCCCATTACAGGCAGCCAAGTGTTCAGTTCACAGTTTAGCAGCATAGTCAAAGGAAGCAGAGTATAATATTGTTTAGAAGTAATGCTATTACCTCCACTTGAAATACCTGAAAACCCATAAGTAGAAAATTTGGGTGTAGAGAATGGTAAATAATACTTCACCCTTTGTAATGAATTTGCTGTATAGCAATTCACACCACCTTTGTCCCCTTTTGCCAAAAGCTGTGATCATAAAGGAATATTGGCCAAGCAGTAGGTAGTAGTAGTACTGTATTAATAATTTCATCACAGAGTCACAGTCCTGTTATGAAAGTCACTGCATGATGACGGGCCGACTCAGCAGCCAAGTAACCTGTGAAAGGAGACTTGCAGAGCTACCCAAAATAGCACGTACCTGTGCAGTCTCTCTTGGTTATGTCTTCTTGCCAAAGCCGGTGTCGGAAACTTTTCCTCCTGCTAGAAAGTAAATTCCTGTTCAGTAAGTTCAAAGTGAGCCTCCCTAAAACTTCAGCTTGGGAACAGATTCTGGGACTGCTGCATTCTGCTTAGAGGTCCCGGAGGAGTGTGTGGATAATGAGCTCTTTCTTTACAGGAAAAATGCTGAGGTGGTGCCTGCTGATAAAGGCCATTTCAGCTGTCTAAAGGATCTCCTGATTTTTAAATGAATTGCTTAATAGAAAGTAAATTTAGCTAGAGGATCGGTTCACTACTGGCTAATTCAACCCATATCCAGACAAGCAGCATAATAAATACTTTTCTGTGGGGAAATGTAAAGCGATGAGGAGCCGCTACCATTTTTATTTCCACTTTATTCAGAAATAGCATAACTAGAGATAATGGTGAGTTCAGAAATTAACAATTTGGTGAAATTAACATTTTCTGTAGAAGCGACGTGACTGCAATATCTGTTTTTTAGGGGGACTTGGGCAGACTGCTGATGTAAGCCACTCTGAGTTCAGGTTTCTGATTCCAGCATGACAGTCAGCTAGAGTTTGTGGACCGTCTTTTGCCAAGGTTAGTACAATTTTGGGTCCCTGACTTTTGGACAGCCTTGCTGTGTGAATTGTTGTCTACTGAACAGCCTCCCAGTTCTGAAAAATTCCCAAATTTCATCTTCTGTCCCATAACCCAGACTGATCCCATCTGCATTCTGAGGAGCTGAATTGCCTTCCGGTACTTGTTTCTTACCAGTGTCTGTGTAGAGAAGCTGGGACTGGTAATCTAGGCAGCACAAGTGAGAGGTATCCAACCCCGTGTGCTCCAGGGTGAGCAGGCAGTGCTTGAGCATCCCACATGCTTTATCCTGGGGAAAAGGAAGGCAGCCACTGCTGCGTGAGGAGGACCTGAAGGAGGGACTTCATCTAGCCTGCAGCATGGAGGAAGGCAGATTAGCAGCATGAATATCAAAACTGCAGTTTTCTGAGATGAGAATGGCTAGTGGCGGAGCTCTGCTGTGGAGCCCAGCACCCTGATTCTGCTACGACATGTTCCCCAGAGATGTTCAGGTAGCTCACAGCAAAGATGGAGCCCTGGGATGTGTCTGTGTGGTGGGAGGGATGGTCAAAGAACGAAAGTTTTGAGGGTTGAGGGATATCCAGCTTCCCAGAGAAGGGGTTATAACAGGAGGGCAGAGATGAGGAATGTGTCCTGTGGTCTCAGGTCTATAAAGAGGGGGGAGATTATTTTTATTGAGACCTTGTTAGCCCATAGCCGCAGAGCTGGTGACTGGAATTCCTTTGCAGCAGAGCAGTGACTGAACTAGGCTGGGTTGTAGCGTAGCAGAACCACAAAGGCAGAGTGAAGTGGGCTTTCGCATGAGTGTATGGCAGGAGTCTATTACAGGGAAATAATTACAGATGCTGTAACTAACTGAAGTCCTGGGACTTGCCTTCGCTACATCTTATTTTGCCAGCTTTCATGGCCGTTTCTCCTCCTGTCTTGTTCAAGTTCTAATTTGCGGTCGTGATGTGTCCTCAGACCAAATGCTGGCCTGTGTGCTTTTTGACTCCACTTGCACAAAAAAGGGCTAGGACTTCTGAAGGGCAACTGTTTCATGAGCACAGGCCTGAAACTGAGAAGTAAAATCAATGGCTGTTAGTCTCAGAAGAGACATTGACCGTGGGCTGTAGTTACTGAAGTTCAGCATTCAGTAATTTTGTCAGCAGTGAATTCATTTGGTTGTTGCCTGGCTTTTGCTCTCAGAACAACCTCAAATGTGTTATGTGCAGCTGTTAAAAATGATGTTAATCCCCTGATTGCTGCTGAGTGTGGGAATGTTCAGTCATTTCATCGGTTTTGCTACTGAACGTGCAAATATAGTAATACCCTTGTGAACTGTAAATTGGAACAGGTCGTATGTATCCCACTGTCAGAGTGAGTATAGAACTGGTCAGCAATTTACTCTGAGAATAAAAAACTACTCGGGATCCAATACTGAAATAGCTAAAAGAAGCAAAAAGAGGAGCAAGGGAAATTGGATAAAGATAGAGAAACGAGAGCACAGCTCTTTGTGTGTGTCAGGTCTGTCTTTGCAATTTGTGGACAAATAATATGGATTAAAATTTATTAGCCATACTTTCAGTGGCAAAAGCATGTATTACAAGAACACGGAAATGAATGCGAATACCAGCTAGCTCTCAAAATAGCGCTAGGTCCCTGACCTGTGTGTTGGGATGCAGTAGTTCAGTCCATCAGTGAATCAGAGAGTTTTCAGAAGGAAGTAGAGCTTGGCAGCCATAAAAGTAGCAGAACTGAACCTTGTGCCTAACGTTCGTCACAGCCGAGCGGTGTGAGAACGTGCAAGCCCAGCAGCTGCCTGCTCTTGTGACAGCAATATGGAACGGCATATGAGAATTGCTGATTGCTGCTGCCAGATAGTGCTGCGTGTATGGACAGTTTGGCAATGTAGCTTTGAAAGACAGGTTAGGCAGGCAAAAATAATGAGGCCATATTTAATAAAAGAATGGTTTCCTGAAGAAACATAATTCTGGGTCTAGAAAATGTGGCCGGGTCTCTTGGAGCCCAGCTGCGTGGCTCACTCTGCTAGTACAACAGCTGGTGAAGTTTTCTGAATAATCTGCCGTAGGATGTCCTGTTGACAGTCTTGATTAAACAGATGCCCAAACTTCAGTGATTTTCTCAGTTTAATAAATATTGACATTATTTTTCTCAAAGTGGTATCTGTTTTGTAACGTGAATGACTGCAGTTCTGGCTTGGGGTGTTTTGATAGCGTGGAGAAACCGCAGTGAAAGGTCCACAAAGGAGGTGACTAGGGAAAAGGCAGAAAGAGAGAAACTGTTCTCAGCCACTGCATTGCTGCAGCAGCAGAGTTCCTAGGAAATTAGCTGAGTGGATTTTACAAGTATCCTTGCTCATGTGTCATTAATATCATCTGCTAGTTCATGGTAACTGGAACAAATAACGGTAAAAAACAGAATAAGGAAGTTTTAACCCATGTGAAAGATGGCTAATTTCTTCTTCCTCTGGGTGGGTGGATTGAAAATCATGATGTTGCATAATCTCTAGCCAAGGAAAAGGTTACGTCTGCCTGGAATGTTATCTGCTGCAGCAGTTGGTAGCTATGAATGAGTTCCCTAATCCAGTGACATAAATGTTCTGGCAGGCACTTGCAGACTTCCTTGTAGTCTGATGCTTTCTGAGAAGACTGCTATTCGTCAGGTGTTCATGACTGGTACAGACTCAGGAGGTGGGAGTTTACATCCCATAGCAAAGGCATTTTCAACAGATACGGTTTTCAGAAAAAGATTACTGCATGTGTTGGGAAGGAGTCTTTGGAGAATTTCAAAAATTTTTCCTTATTTCTTCTAACTTTGTTCAGGAGGCCAATTAAGGAATAGAGAAGAAATATAGATTATTTAAATTTCAGGAAGTGGTGATTTGCTGTTACAATTTGATTTGTTAAATCTATGGAGTTTCTCTAATACATATGAGCACAATCTTTTTTTCTTTTGTGGCCTGTTTTCTATAGGATCTATTTTGTTCTTTTTCCTTTCAGACAGACCAAGTTGCAAATATGAAAAATCATACGATTACTCAGCGATCTTCGGATCAGATTATTCAGATATATTTGTGAAATGGTTTCGTTTCAATGTAAAGCACCTCAAAGCCTCAAGTTTTTGCGAATCTCCACAGTTTGTGAGATCCATTCTTATGGTGTGTAAACTAGGTAATGTTTGAGTCATTTTGGACTGGACAGGTTTCAGGTTTTGCCCTTAATGCTGCTTATCTCTGGAGTAAGCTGTACTGCACAGCAATTTAAAACCTTTTTGAGTACGATCGAAAGCCGTTGATTTGGATGCTGCACTAATGGAGAAGAATATTGATCACACACATTTCTTGGGTGTGTGTGAGCTACAGATGCGAGGGGAGGCTTTCTCATTATCCCCTCCCAGAATAGTCCCGTATTTCAGACCCTGTAACGGGGCCCGAGCGTGTGCCTGCCCTGTCCGGGCAGCACCCTGTCCGGTTGCAAGCGTACGGCTGAAGCTGTGGTCGGACACGCGGTTCTGGCTGCTGCTGAGCGCCGTGGGAGCTTGCTGTGACTCAGCTCTGCGTCGCTGCTCCCAGCCTGCTGAGATGGTAGTCCCCTCGCAGGGCTGTACGATGGGGCTCTCTCAGAAAGACCCAAATGAACGTATTTGATAGCAGGGAAATGCGTTTATGTGCAGTTTGGCCGTCAGACTTTAGGAGCAGTGATAAACAGCTGGGTTTGAGCTGGTTAGCTTTGAATGTGCTGTGCAAGATACTGAAGTGAAACCAGTCTAATTATGTCTGTTACCTAGTGCTGGATGAGCAAGGGGGAAACTGGGTTTCTGTTTACTGGTAATTGTAAAGCTGTGGAGAGCTTAGCGCGTTAGGGCTGTGCTATATTTAAATGGTACCCTGTCTGTCAAATGTCCCGATTACAAAATGTTCTTTGCCGAGATCATGCGGTGAGCCTCTCTTTCAAAAGCTGTTTTTGAAACTCTTGGTTGTTTTCAGAAAATTGGTTAATATGCCATGGCCGTGGCATCTGTATCTGTCCTCAGCTTGTGGTGCTAAGTCATTCGAAGACCATTTTAAAGATGTTGTGGACGACTTAGTTATGGGAAGTGCCATTTCACCACTTGTAGAGTGGAATTACTGCATTTCTGAAAGATGAAACTATAATTAATGCAGAAAATAGACTCTTCTCCAGTCTCTCACCCTGTGTGTTGCAGACACTTAGTGCTATCTTTAATTAGGAGACTGTCACAGCTGAATTAAAAATAGCAATTCAAAACAAAACCTTCTGTGAACTCGGGCCAGCCAGATTGACAGTCGTGAGACTTAAAGGCTTTACTTCCCGCAGAGCAGCTGGAGCCCTGGCCGTGAGCACCCCAGCACCCTTGTGCTGCCCCGGCCAGGTCCCGCAGACAGGGCTGGAAGAAGCATTCACCTGCGGGTGCTGAGTGTGCCGAGCCCTCTGCCCACGGGAGGTTTGGTCCAGGTTTACCACCAAGAGGTTCACTGGGTGATGGTGGTTTCTACTCTGGTTGACTGCCATACCAAAAACAGCAAAGTCATTTCATGCAGCCTGCATTAAGAGCTCTAGAATGTCACGGTTTTGGTCACATCTGATTGGGATTGAGTTGAAATCCCAGGGTTAGAGAGAGCTTCTTTGTACGTTAATAGACCCTTTAATTAGCAGGCTTCGCAGTAAGACCTATCTTCTTGTTAAGGATTTATTAAAATCATGCATAAGCTCTACTACTGGAATATGCTTATTTATTTGTGAATCTCTTGGACTATTCAGCAGAGGAGTTGAATATTCCGCACAAGGACAGACTTTGAAGACTGTTTCCTTGAAATAAATACATTTTTAATAATCCTAGCCTTTCTTTTGCTTGTTGTCTTTGAGATAAACACTCACAAAGCCAGCTGCAATTTTGGCCAGAATATTGATGGGTTCCTTGCTTGTCAAATTAAAAATGAGCTGGTGTGGACTGTTCCGGAATACATTTCAATTTTAGAACTTTCCACTTCCAAGAGCGACCTTATTCAGTGCCCAAATGGGCACCTTTCCTCTGCATGAACACCTCATTATGTGTGTTGAAATAGGCATTGTCTCTGCTTTTTCAATTTTGTATTTTTTTAGTGCTATTTTCCCTTTTTTAGCTTCCACAAAATATGGCTACAGTTCCTGGCTGATTTTGCTGAAACAGGACACTAGCCAAATATTTTTTTGAAGGAATTATTAGACACATAAGAACAAACGTAATGGAATATTCTTAGAAAGTGTTATAACTGTGCTTGGCATGTAAAATATTTATCTAGACATGTAAACAAAGCAAGAGGTGTCCTGCCAATGTACCATTGTAAACATTAGTTATTTTGAAATCTTGAGCAAGATGTTTTTCCGTTCTTGAAAATAAGGTATCGAGTTCTTCGCTGGCTTAAATTGACATAGTGCTAATGGCTGGCTTTACCTAGCTGAAATGTTAGCTCCTGCTCTCACCTCCCTAAAAATAAATCAAGAAGTGCTTTCCTGAAGAGCTGCAATTGTGCTCAGTAAAACTCATGTTTATTTTGGTTTCAAATTACTTTAGTATGACTTGCAGAGTTTACTAATGTGCCTGCACTCTAAAAGGTAGGCCTTATGTTTGTTCTGCTTTGTGTTATTATCTGCATCTTCATGTGAATTAGACAACTTTCTTGATTTTGGAGAACTTGTGGTTTCTACAGACCATGCTGACAGTCTTCACTTGGCTTGTGCGGCCGCTCCTGGGGAGTATCTCAGCCCTGCGGCTGGACAGGACGGCTGTAGCTTCGGTGGCTCTATCTGAACTGGCTTCCAGCGACTCACCCTGCTGACTGTCCTGGTGAGATACGGCGATGCCTGGTGGGGATGCCAGATAGTCACCCTGGCAGGGATCCCATGCCAGCCTGTCTCATACCAAAGCTAGGCAGAGATCTCCGGAGCTGGGTTATGACGCTTGAGTTTTGCCAGCCCTGGTCCTGCTCTTCCACACCGGACATAAGCTGCTGCTGGACCTTTAATCGGAGATGGCAGCGCCTGGCCCAGAGCACCAGGGCTCTGCGCTGCAGGTCAGGGGGCTGGCTTGCTGTGCTCTGCCCTCTACCCTTCCAGTCCCCCTTGTACAGCCCCGCTTCAGGACCTGGAGCCACGGTGGAGGTAGATAGGTAGATCAGAGCTTATTCAGGTGTAGCAGTAAGCACTGAGCTCCTCCTGGCTGTAGTACAGATGAACTGCTTCTTCAAGATGGGAATATTTGCTTTCAAATTTAATTGCATTTCATTAAACAGTAGAGAGCTTCCCTCAGTTTTTTTTTGTTCTGTATGCTCTGTTATTCTGAAATCTCTTTGGTGAATAGCACTGTAACTGCATTCAACTTTCAAAAATCTGCCATCTATTGTTAGTTTTTCAAGCTGCTGCCATGTAGTTGGTTAAAAATGAATGGCAGTTGGAGTTGTAGCAGATGAGCTGGGAATGACTTAGCAGTTACTTGTTGGGATCCCTTCCAGAGAAGGAAGGTGGAGTTCTAAGCAGCCCACAGCCTTTCTAAAATAAGAGTCAAAGCAAGTAGGTGCTTTTTGCTATGGGTAAAACATCAACTAACTTTTTGTAGGAAACTAAAAGCTCAGTAAGTGAGGATTTTTGGTTTAGTCTGAATATCCTCTCTACTGATATGCTGCTGTAAAATAATCCACTCGTATTGAAACTGTTGTGTATTTCAGTATACATGGATTCTTAACACACCGATCCTCATAAGAGGATCTGCACTGGATAGCTGCTATGCCAAAAGCAAATTGGGTAGCGTATCCTTTATGGTGCTGCAGGCTGGGCGGTGGTGCTGGGACCCTGCTTTGCAGGTGAAAATTGCAGGTGGTGGTGGCAGCAGCTCCAGGCACTGGGCTCCTGACACTGTCAGCGGCTGCTGGCTCTCCTGAGGCTGCTGTGGTGGAGGAGGCAGGAGGGGGTTATGGCGTGTTCAGCCCCTCCGTTGTGAGCTGAACTGTTAATTTGTACCCTGCTCTCTTCTTCTTGCTGATTTTTGGGGTGAACGCTGTACTGCATGTTTTGAAAGTGCAACAAGCTGCCCTGCTCTCGAGCATCGTGGGCTCTGTGTGGATTTTTATGGGCCTGAATGATGGTAGCCTGCCTCACCCTGTGTGGGACGATATTAGTGATCAGAGGCTGTTGCTCTTGCTTTTCATCCCCCCAACCTGCTTAATAGGCTACAGGTGCTTTCTTGCACCTGTATCTGGACAGACTAGGTAATAATTGGGCACCAAAGAATTAAAAGCTTGCCCCCAAACCAATGTAATAACAGTACTTGCAATATGTTGTGCGTATGTACAGTACAAACATGAGTGAGTTAGTCAATTAGTGACAACATGTTTTTATTGTGTTGGATTGATTAGTTTGTTTTTAAGTAAGGTATCTCTTAAGGCATCTTTCATGAATCAGGTGCTATGCAATGATCAGACTTTAAAACTTGTCAGTACACACACATGCTTTATCGTTGGCATGAGTCAGGATAAAAACAGTTTCCTACCTCGGGTTCCATTTGCATTAAAAATTATGTATTATTGATGATATGCGATATATTTACTTCTGTGAAAATGTGTTTGTAGCCGTCTCTGAGCAAGCCAGATATATCTTAGGGGAAAGCATTAAGAACAACAGAGTAGACTGATACTGGAACTGATCGAGGGTCACATTTGCAGGTGACAGGAATGTGTAATGCCTCTGCAGTGCTGTCCGTGGGCACGTGAGCGCCAAGAGAAGGTGGTGCTTTTTATTGGGGCTCATTAGCAATGCATCTTGTGGGCGTTGACATAGCAAAATAACTCACTTTATCCTCAGTTACTGTAAATTTGTTTGGGCCCAAGTCCGAGGTCTTCTCGACTTGGGAATCTGTGTGCACATAATTATGTATGTATTCAGAAATTCTGGTAGTTAATTCCTTTCTGTGTAAGGGGTGTGTGGCAGGTGAGCAGCAGGAGTGTATGTAAGCATAAGGCATCAAGGGTTCAATGAAACTGTGCATTTTCTGCCACGCAATTACTGCAAAAACAAGCTGAACCAGGAATCCAGGGAAAGATTTTCCTGAAATTAGGAGGCTGAAAATAAAGCTGTCTGTTGTCATACAGATTTTTATATTCAGACTTTTCATGAATCAACGTGGGGGGGTGGGACTTTTAAACTGAAATATTTACATGAATCAGACATCTGGGCTTTGGGGGAGTGACCATAGCTGCACAAACAGTTTAAACTCTGAAGCTTTGCTGTGACTTAGTGCTTCCCTCTGTTAAAGAAGGATTTCAGGATATTGGTGCTGGTAGCGCTGAGAACATATGAGCCGCCAGTAAGTAAGGAGCTGTGTTGTTTGAGAGGGGGTGCTTGGCAGAGGGTTTGCTCCAGAGTTACAGTAGGAAGCGTGGGGGATTATTTGGAAGTTCAGATCGCTGCAGGTACTTCGGATTTGGTGTCAGAGCCTTCTCAGAATTACTGTTGTCCTTACACTTTATTGTGTTGCTTATAATAGAGAAGCTTGACTTGTAGTGTAGGTGTAGGAATTGGTGTGAATTGGAAACTAAGTTAGATTTAACTGCCTAGGAAGAAAAATTGAGAAAGAAAATAACATTTTAAAATCTCAAGGTAGGTCTTGCTCTTATGCTTTGTTAAAACATGGGCTTTTTTCTGAAAGCTTTGTAAGTAGTTTTGTAGAAAGTGATGGAACGGAGAGTACAGGGCAAAACTCTTTGTCTGCTGCTATTGCTTTTGTTGAAGATTTTTACGTAAGTATCTGGAGTTTAATCTAACACAGTTGAAGACAGTGTAAGTCATAGGTGTCACCTGGCTTAAAACTCTATTTAGCTCTGTATTTTAGTAGGGGAACATTTGTTTCTTCTGTCTGTAGAGAAGATGATCCTGCTTGTATTTGCAAGAGCTCATCTTTCATCAGGGTTTTTCCCTTTACCCTGGTCAGATCTGTATACTCCATCCTTCTGCCTAGAAAGGAGGTATATATTCTGTATTGGTGTGGCCAGCTTTATTTAAATTGCTGACTGAATTTAATCAGATAGCACTAGCAAAGCTGTCATTACTGTAGTGTTAAGCTCTTTACAAGGATCAAATGTAAGAACTGTAATTTTTCATGACTGTCTTAAGCCCAGTGGTGTGATAGTGGAAATAGCACAACCAAGCAGCCTATAAAGGCTCTTTAAACACTAGTACCTTGTGCCTCACAGGAAGGGAAATAGCGTTCGCAAAGCATTAACCTGTTGCCTTATTCAGAAATTTTGTTCCCTTCTGAGACACCCAGTGGTAGGACATTATTGGATGGAGTTCATCTATTCCAGTTGATGAGGCTGCCACAGTATAACTTTCCTATTTTGGAAAAGCCTGTAATAGGTTACTTGAAGTTAATAAATCTCAGTGAGCTTTCTGCATGTGGTAGCCTTCGTGATTATAGGCTGGCAAAAGAAATGATGCTGTCAGTGTGGGGCACTGATGTGGGTCAGTACCATCAGCAACGATGCGAGCTTTTAGTGCAGAAATCGGGCGCTGGCCGTTACGGAAGAGCCGGGTGAACCATGGGCCCTAAATCAAGGTGTGGATGTGCAGTGTTAAACCATTAAAACCATATTGCAGACTGTCGTTTTGAATTGCGTTTGTAGAAACAGTGGATTTTTGTGAAGACTCAAGTAGACGAGTAAGTCTGTAAACTTTGCTAACAGTGGAGCACTATGCACAGAATAGGAGAAAACAATCAAGCATTTCATCAGCCTCTTGCTGTCTCTTGCCAGAATTTGCAGGCTGTCCTGCATTGCATCAATCCTGCTGGACATTATTTTCCATCTATATTTCAAAGCCAGATGGAAAATGAATCCTGTGTATATTGATAGTTATTTCATAACAAGGGAAAAACCTTTTGTAATGTGCCTGTGCTAGTTCAGCCTATAAATCACCCTTTTATTGTGTGGAGATGTTTGTGTCTATAGCAGAAAACGAAGCGAGGATCATTAGTAGGTATGAGAAAGAAAATCCACCTGGAGCCTTTAACATGCTATCTGATGCAGTTTAGGTGAATGCACTTCCATGCTGTGCTCCTGTGGTACAGGCAGATATCTACGGGTGCCAGCGAGTGGCCAGCCTCCGGCCTGCCAGGTCTCCTGTTGCCTTGAGCATCGCTTCGGTCTGGTTCAGCCACACAGGGCAGAGCCTGGGGCTCAGACCCTCGGCCAAGAAGGTGCACTTGCCCAGGGCAGCCTGGCGACGCTGCTTCCCTGCTTACGTGAGACTTCACACTTGGCTCTTCACCTTCTACAAGAGGATAAAAACGGGTCTCCTAGATGAGTCTTACACTTAGAAGAGAGATAGTGATGAACCACATTTGTACTTGAAAACTGAAAAAATTATTTAAAAACCAACAAACCACCATGACTGAGAGACCCTCTGAATATGAAGATGCTTAAAGGCTGCAGAATTTGGCTGAAAGCAGGGAGTAGGATTTAAAAGCAAGATGTGTCATTGCTTTAGAAGTGCCTTCTACTGTAAAAACTGGGCAATGTGGGTCCGTCACTCGCCTTTATTTTTGAGTAGGTAAAGAATGGATAGGCTTGTGTTTACTCCAGGCAGCTTGTAAAAGGACAGACAGCTTCTTGCATTATAGACCCTAGATGAGTTTTATACAATTAACACGTGTTTGAATAGTCTGGTTTTATACTTAGTTTGTCTATTCCAATTTCCTAATGGGGCTGTGTTTTCCTCTTACTGGGAACGCAGAAGGGAACGAAGCAGAGCGTAAGATGGGAAGCTCTGTCGAGACTAGAACAGGCACAGCCTGGCAGGTTTTTTTCCAGTGCCCTTCTGTTTTGTTTCCTTTCCAGACTTTCTCCATTCCATTTTTTTAAAATGAAAGTTTTTAACTCCCAAGTTACAGGTGTGGGAATGAACAGAAGGTGGGACCAGAATTCCTAGGGTTTGACTCCAGTCTCATTCATGCAAACCCAAACCTGCTGTTTTCAGTGGATTTCCTTCATATTTACAGAATGAGACCCCAGATATGTTCTCAGTCTTTGATAGAGCACAAAGTTTTACTTTTTGCCTTTCTTTCTAATGGTTGGATTACTCTCATTCTGCACAGCCCTCTGGAATGCTTCCCTGCGACTGGAAGACTTTTATTGCCGCTGAACTGACAAGCAGTGTGTTGTTTTTTTTCCTCTTCCTCCCTCTGTCTGGGAAAGTATGTGTCTGATGATCAAAAGGAAATAGTTTTTCTGAAAATTACAAAGTTAGATGGCTGCCTACTTGCCAATGTAGTGTTTTTTTCCTAGCAAGTTTGATTGCTGCTTTTTAACTTAACCAAATTTCAGAAATGTGTAGGGGGCAGAAGAGCAGCCCAGACGAGCGAAGATGAGCGTGACGGTGAGCACTACACGAGAGAGGCCAGGTTTATGGACTCGGCATGGTACAGGACGGATATAGCCAGGCTGCAGCGGGCCTCCAAGGGACAAATCCACACCTTGTGTACGGCACAGCGAAGCCTTGGCCAGCGGATCTCTCCTGGCTTGGGTGTCTCTGGGCTGCACTCCCAGCTGTGGTTTAGACGTACCCTGTACTGATTCCCTAATCCTTAGGTACAGGAAATGCTTCTCGTCGTTTATCTTAAACCCATGAAATTTCCCTGTTTCTCTCCAGAGGAGGAATGCAATCATTACTAATTTGTTTTTCTACTTTTCTGTTTAGAGAAACTTTTGGCATGTTCCAAGGATGTGTTTTAAGAAATGAAAGCAAGGCTAAAGTTTTTTGAAAGGTGTGCAATTGTATTAGAAATACATCTTGTTCTAAAGTAGTAGACTGTAGAAGTAGGTCGGGCACACCCTGCATATGCATGTTTCCTGCTTGCTCATATTTCTGAGAATAATTGTACATGGGAATGTTTTGGTAGATCTAGAGGAGTGTTGTCACCTTAAAAATGAGCTGTTTGGAGTTTTATTTAAGTCATCGTGGTTACGCTGTGGTTTAGGAAGAGTGGAAGATTGCGAACTGATTCACTCGGTGTGCTGGTTGTTCTTTGCCATTCGCAAACCGAGTGGTGAAGTAACGTTACTCACTTCTACTATTTTTACTCTTATGACTTCCTTCTTGACATGGCAGAGGACAATGAAGCAGTGCATAAGATGTCAGATTTTACAGTAAAGGGCTTTACTCTTCAATGGATTTTGACAGCTCAGCTTTTCATGATTTTTCTTTGAAGTTTCTGTGAAGTCCTGCAGATTTGATACCTAAGCTATTTTATAATGGCTCTTTAAAAAAAATATCCCAAGAGTAAGGATCGGGAACAATTAATATAATAAAAAGTTAGAAACCAGCAGATCTGTAGAGATGCTTTTCTACTGCTTAAGAAAATGCCCTGCATCTAAATGGGCTTTCTCTGCTGGACATGTTACTGAATTTGGGTTTCTCTTTGCCCGCCTCACCTGTGCACCGTTTATGTTGGTCTGTACAGGTTCAGCCTTTCAGCTCCTTCCAGTAGCTGGGTGAGAACTGTATACCTTGGGAAGTGGGTATGGATGTGCCTCAGATTCGTTAGGGTGGGGAAGAATAATGTGCTGAAGATCATCCCAAACTTTTTACATTGCAGTAAACTTCCTTCTTTCTTAAGAATTACATAGAACAAGGATCAGCCTTTTTGTCTCTGCAAAAGGTTTGTAGCATGAATTGTTTGTGCCAAAGATGCATTGCTAAATAAAACTCTGTTTTCAGTTTGTGTTTGGAGAAAAAAAATGTCACTTCCATATTTTTCTCTTGACAAGTGTTGGCTCTAAACAAGTTCAAATACAGATGACTTCACTGTGACCATCAGCACGTGGTTTGGAGAGCAGAGATGCTTATTCAGTTGCACAGCTCATTCTCAGCACTGTCGTGTTCTGGAGGGAGGAGGGCCTTGTGTGCCCCAAGTTGGGCAAAACCAACGGCTGGAATCAGAGGTGAATTTTGATTTTTGACTGAGACTGATTTCCTGTTAAAAAAAAAAAAAAAATCCACAACCTATTTAGGAGATCTCTCTTTGATCTTCAGTGCTGAACATGGCTGTGGGATTTTGATGTTCCTGAGTTGCCAGCTCCCAAAATCCAGCTGTCCGTGAGCTATGAATCCTCATCTCCTCTGCAGACTGGGCCCCACCTGGTACACAAGCGCACAAACAAGTTACTGGGAAGTGAGCTATGAAGTCAGGGTGCTTGTTTGCTGCTCGAGATCAATTCTGTGGTACCAGCCAATTTATGCTTACCAGAGGGTAGAAACGTGCATGGAAACAGACCTCAAAAGAAGATGGTAACCTGCTAGTATTGTCCTGTGAACCGCAGGGTTAATGGCCGGTGCACAGCCAGGGAGCTGGAGTAGTGAACGTGCTGAAAGTCAGCGTAACACTTAGTGGACCTGGTACTCTGGCTGGTCGTGAAGATTAGGTCTCTTTCTGTGTCCCTGTTTTCTCTCATAAAAGACTTCCCTGCAGTGCTTCCCAGGGCTGTTAGGAGCAATGAGCAGTTAATATTTGTAAAAAGCTTTGAAGATGAATAGTGCTAATTATTATTTATAGGTATTCATTCTCACCACGGGTATTTCGCCTTGATCCTAGGCATGAAAGGAAGCCACGACATTTGTAAGCTGGTCGGGTGTGAGTATGGCCGTCTGAAGTCTTTATGTACTCGTTTCCCTACTGGGCTGTATGCGTGATTGTAATATATTTGTCACATTAAATGACTAGTTTGGATATTTATGGTGCCAGCCAGGTGTGCTAAAAGAATCCTTACTCATTTACCTCAATCCTGCTGACACATAGTGTGCAGGATTTGGGCATGCCAAGAGGGGACGGAAGGCAGGAAAATGCCATTAGCCTGGCCCGAGTGGGATTATCAGCAAGGCTGAACGTTCGGCTTCCCGTAGATTCCATGAGGAAAGTCAGAGCTGATGCTTGTAAGAGCCGCCACGCTTGCGAAGAGTATCTGTTTCTGAATCTTCCCATCGCTGCAGTTTTTAGCACCTTTCACTGGTGCTAAACTTAGTGTAACAGAAAATAATGAGGGGAAAGGTGTTAAACAGCTGGGCTTTTTTTTCCTAAAAATCCTGCTTAGAAAGGGGGGGGAAATGATGAGGGAAAATTCATGTATTGTAATTCCCGTGCTTCTGTTGATAGTCCTATAGACAGTTTCCAAGATGTGTAGTAGAGGACTCTGCAGAATGGTGTGCAGGGTCTCTTGAACTGTGCGTGCATTTAATTCAGAGCTTAAGATGAAGAACAGAAACTGCAACATTCATCAGACCCCATCTGATTGTTGTGAAGATTCGGTCTGTAGGCATTCCGTGCTATTTGACATCAGTACGGCTTATAAGGCAGGCCTCTTGTGAAGCTATGGAATGTAAGTGTCCCTTGATAAAGCTGCTGTTTGTCTGAATGTAAGCTGCTTATTGATCTGACTGTACTTAAATTCTCCTCTCTGTTAAGTAATGTATTAAATAATCAAGAGATTGTTCAGGCAGCACAAGGGAGCTTGTTGGCACAACTGCAGCGATGGAGCACTTTTGAAAGGAAGAGGCCTAGGAAGTAAACTTTATGTTTATGGGGTTTTCTTGGTAGAGTTCTGTCAGCTCACAGAGCAAATTCTGTTCCCAGGTGAGTGTGTTAGTGTCTCGGTTTTAGGGAGCTTGCTTCAATATAGAAAAGTTGAGGGCGGGGGGGGCAGAGTTCCTGAGACGCAGCCCGGTAGGTTGTTTGTGATCCCCCTGACACCCAGCGTGTCTCAGGAGCAACTCCTCTTAAGGGCTTTCCTGAGATGATTCCGTATCCCCTCGACAAAGATATCTTTTTCCCCATCTCAAAACACTTTTGCCTAAGTAAATCAAACTGCAGTTTTAAAAAATATGTTTTGGTTTTCTGTGCAGTTACCAAATTTTAAAGCATTTTGGTCAAAAAGTATAGCATGATTCTAATGTTTGGAATTCAGTGAATGTGTTTGAAGCCACAATATTAGTTGTATAAATAGTTTAATGTTTGCAGCCTGGAAAACTCCATTTTCTCACAATAATTACAATAGACTGTATGAAATAGGGGGACAGTTGAATTTTTGTTGTTATGTTTGAAATTGTCAGTTCTGGAATTGATATAAAGGCTTTTGTGGTTGTTGTTGTTGTTGTCCAAGGTGTTGTACAGTATGTGGGTTTGCATATTTGGGTTTACTTTAAACGGCATTTTTCTGCATATTCTTTATGTTTGCTCATTTATATAGCTCTTTCTGGGACAGTAAGTTTGCCCTGCATGGGGCAGTTAGTGCAGCACACATGCTGTTGGTGTGTTGGTACCTTGCGTTTGGGTGCTGGGGACGCCACCCACCCCCGTCCCACTGCCCAGCAGACCGATGGCCTTGCCCACTCCCTCTTTGCTGGTCTGACACGCCAGAGAAGAGGGCAGAAGATGGCCCGGGTTTGCTTACGGGGAGTTTGTGTTGCCCTTTGCTCAGGCAAAAGGGGGTGGATTTGTTCACAGAATCCCGGCATGGCAGGGGTTGGCAGGGACCTCTGTGGGTCACCCAGCCCAACCCCCTGCCCAAGCAGGGTCACCCAGAGCAGGCTGCACAGCACCGCGGCCAG
>Ga0065711_1037823_pt1 | contig 19433 bp, 12 predicted proteins | sample Hoacrofraction12_FD_59098 | JGI IMG/M metagenome (GOLD analysis project Ga0065711, IMG submission 59098) | Hoatzin crop microbial communities from Cojedes, Venezuela - Epithelial fraction 12 v2 (version 2) | ecosystem: Host-associated > Birds > Digestive system > Esophagus > Crop | place...
CTTGGTGTATTTGCAGGATGAGGTAAATCACGTCTAAAGTGCTGACTCTTAGGGGTGTGTGTAATGTGCAAGAAAATTTTGCTAAAATTTATAGGTCGCGCGCGTGCGCGCGCGTGCGCGCACCCGTGAGTAGACGGTAAAGAAACAGTTCTTAACGAAGAGACAAGATGCCAGGGTCTGACGGAATTCCCCTTTAGTCCTGCTCTCAGCGTTAAAACCCCTTAAACATTTCTTGTATCGGTTACAACCTCCCTTTTGGTTCGTCATAAAGAAAAATATCGGAAAATCTATGAACAATAAGAAGATTCTTGCTGCCGTGGCAGCGCTGTTATTACCTGTTGCCATGCAGGCTCAGTATCCCCAGATAACCGACGAGGGAAAGCACGTCGGTGACTCTCTAAGCGCCATCTGGAGCGCCCATTCCGACTCTGCTTGGGCAATAGCCCTGCCGATAGTGATGCAGGAGGCCCAGAACGGTCGTCCTTATGTGCCATGGGCATCGCGTCCTTGGGATCTGCAGAAAGCCAAGATACCAGCTTTCCCAGGAGCCGAGGGAGGTGGCATGTGGACCGTCGGAGGCCGTGGCGGTAAGGTGCTGACAGTCACCAATCTCAACGACGACGGTCCCGGATCGTTCCGTTGGGCTTGTGAACAGGGCGGTGCCAGAATCGTAGTGTTCAACGTATCCGGTATCATCCGTCTGAAGTCGCCTATATCGGTAAGAGCTCCTTATATCACCATTGCCGGTCAGACAGCTCCCGGTGACGGCGTCTGCATTGCCGGAGAGACATTCGCCGTGAATACCCACGACGTGATTGTACGCCACATGAGATTCCGTCGCGGGGAAACCAACGTGTTGCGCCGCGACGACTGTTTCGGAGGTAATCCGGTGGGTAATATAATGATCGACCACTGTTCCTGCGAGTGGGGCCTCGACGAGAATATCTCTTTCTATCGCCACATGTTCTCAAATAACGGCGGAAAGACGAATGTCAAGTATCCTACCGTGAATGTGACAATTCAGAATACTATCTCAGCCAAGGCGCTCGACACATGGAACCACGCTTTCGGAAGTACTATCGGAGGAGAGAATACGGCCTTCATCCGCAACCTCTGGGCCGATAATACCGGAAGAAACCCCAGCGTGGGATGGGCCGGCGTGTTCAACTTCGTGAACAATGTAATCTTCAATTACGTGAACCGTACCTGCGACGGAGGTCAGTATGAGTCTATGTATAATATGATCAACAACTACTATAAGCCCGGACCGCTGACACCTAATGGTGATATAAAATTCAGAATCATCAAACCTGAATCGCGCTATAACGTGCTCGGATATCCTATCTACGGGCGAGTATATGCCAACGGAAACATCGTCGAGGGAGTGGAAAAAGTGACCAAGGACAACTGGGACGGAGGAGTGCAGCCTGCTGACGATCCTCTGACACAGGAACTGAAGGAGAGAATCAAGAGCGACGAACCATTCGAGATGCCTTACCTCACGATGATGAGTGCTCAAGAAGCCTACGACTACGTGACGGAGAATGTGGGAGCCACCCTGCCTTGCCGAGACATCATCGACAAGAGAGTACTAGAAGAAGTGAAGACGGGCAAGGTTTATTACGAGGACAAACTCCCTGAGGTGAACCCTTATGGTGATATGACCTATCTGCATAAAAAATCGCAGAACGAGGAAGGTCTGTTTAAGTATCGTCGTCTGGACAAGGACTCGTATAAGAAAGGTATTATCACTTCGCCTGCGCAGATGGGAGGATATCCCGAATACAAAGGCAAGGCATATAAGGACAGCGACGGCGACGGTATGCCCGATGCATGGGAGAAGGCCAACGGACTAGACCCCAACGACCCGAGCGATGCCAACAAAGACTGCACCGGTGACGGTTATACCAATATAGAAAAGTATATCAACGGTATCAGCACGAAGACAAAGACCGACTGGACCGATATGAAGAATAATCACGATACTCTGACAAAAAGACTCGTAAAATAATATGCTATGAGAAAATGTATAGTTATCATTGCAGCACTGTGGATCATCGCGATAGATGCTCTTGCACAGGTGACGCTGAAGAGTGAGGGCAGGGATACGGCCTACGTTAGCAATATCATCAGCCGCTCGCAGAAGATCGTCGACAAACTTTCTGTCGCTGATGCTGCTGGCAGACAGAACGTGCTGAATATCATCGCTAACAGATACTTCACCCTCAATGATATCTACGATCAGTATCAGAAGAAAGTGACTTTCGCGAAAGACTCCCTGCCGAAGGGGAAAGCCGAGCACGTGATTCAGAACGTGACGGCAAAGAGAGATGCCGAGTTGTATAAGCATCATTTCGAATTCGCTGCCGATCTGTCTAACTATCTCGACGAAGGTCAGATAGAGGCCGTAAAAGACGGTATGACTTTCGGGGTTGTGAAGGTGACTTACGATGCCTACTGCGATATGATACCCTCGTTAAAGGATAATGAGAAACGACAGATTCTGGCGTGGCTCAAGGAGGCGAGGGAGTTTTCCATGGATGCCGAAAACTCGAAAAAGAAGCATGAGTGGTTTAAGAAGTACAAAGGTCGGATAAACAACTACCTTAGTGCGCAAGGCTACGACATCGACAAGGAGCGGCAGGAGTGGTACAAGCGCAACGAGTCGAAAAAGAAGAAATGAACTACTGATATAATACGACAGAATGAAGAAAAGGATTCTCTTTATTATAATGATCTTTATGGGGGTTGCGTCGCTTAATGCTAAGACGCAACCTCCTAAGTATTCCGCGCCTCTGGATTATTCCTTCTGCGGATACCGTCAGTCGGAGTGCCGCATACCCGATGTGCCGGTGGTCGTGGCGGTGAGTGCCAAGGAAGGTGACAACTACCAGCGCCTCCAGCGGCTCGTCGACTATGTATCATCGCTGACGCTGGATAAGAATAGCGGCATGAGAGGGGCACTGCTTCTCCGCGACGGAGTTTATGAGATATCACAGCCTCTTCGGATATCTGCCTCGGGAGTGGTGATAAGAGGAGAGTCGACGGAGAATACAAAAATCATAAAGACCGGTGTGGATCGTGGCGCTGCCATATATATCGAGGGAAAGGACGATATGCACGTTAATGATACTTTGTCGATTACAGACGAATATGTGGCGGTGGGCAAGACGTCCTTTGCCGTTGCTCCGGCATCGTCGCTCTCTCCTTCGGAAGAAGTGATTATATTCCGGCCATGCACAAAAGAATGGATAGAGTCCGTGAAGTGCAATATCTTCGGAGGGGGCATCGACTGGACGGGATGGAAGCCGACGGATATGGATGTCAACTGGAGCCGCACGATAAAAGAAAAAAATGGAAATGTCGTAACTATCGACGCTCCTCTCACCGTAGCTCTCGACAGACAGTGGGGCGGATGCAAACTCCTCCGGTATACTTGGAAAGGCCGGATAGAGGACTGCGGAGTGGAGAATCTTACTGTCGAGTCTGCCGTAACAGGTGATAATCCGAAAGACGAGGACCACTGTTGGGACGGTGTCTATATCGCTAATGCAAAGAACTGTTGGGTGCGCCGCCTCGACTTCCGCCAGTTTGCCGGTAGTGCCGTCATCGTTCAACGGTCGGCATCGCAGATTACGGTAGAAGACTGTCAGTCGCTCGCTCCGGTAAGTGAGATCGCTGGATTCCGGCGCCGCTCGTTCTTCGTGCTTGGAGAGAAATGTCTCTTCCAGAGATGCTATTCCTATCAGGGAATCAACGACTTCGCAGCAGGATATTGTGCACCCGGACCGAATGCTTTCGTTCAGTGTGACAGTGAGGAGTCGCTCGGATACAGCGGCAGTATATCCTCTTGGTCTACTGGCCTGCTCTTCGATATCGTGAATATTGACGGCAATGATCTGAAATTCTGTAATCTCGGACAGGAGAAAAACGGTGCCGGATGGAATACAGCCAACAGCACTTTCTGGCAGTGTACGGCAGCGGAACTCTTCTGTTCTTCTCCTGCTGGCGATGCGAAGAACTATGCAGTGGGCAGCTGGGGACAGTTCGAGGGCGACGGAGAGTGGTTCGAGAGTAACAACCACGTGCAGCCGCGGAGTTTGTATTACTCCCAACTTGCAGCCCGACTGGGTGATGAGGCTCTCGCCGACTCGCTGGGAAGAATCCTGCCACGCAATCTTAATGCCACGAGCAGCCCTACCTTCGAAGAGGCCGCTAAGATGTCGAAGATTTCGATGACAGAGCCGCGTCTCACCATGCCGATGTGGATACGTCAGCAGGAACTGTCGGTTGCTCTGTCGGACAAGGGCGCTGCCGACGGGGATAAGATTCTCGCGAAGATAGATAAGAAAAACAAGAAGGCAAAGGAAAATAGCGACAGGCCGGCATTTGAGGTTGTCAACGGTAAACTGACGAAAGACGGCAAAATGCTCGTAGGAGGTCGTCATAACACTCCGTGGTGGGCAGGAAGGATAAAATACAATTATCTCCAGAATGCTTCGTATGCCATCACCCGTTTTGTGCCGGGACAGGAGGGCAACGGTCTTACCGACAGGATCGACTCCGTCGTGGAGAAGATGAAAAAGGAGAAGATGGTGCTTTTTGGGCAGAATTACGGTTTGTGGTATGATCTCCGCCGTGATGACCACGAGAGAATCCGCCGCAAAGACGGTGATGTATGGTGCCCGCTCTACGAACAGCCCTTTGCACGCAGCGGTCAGGGCATCGCATGGGACGGACTGAGCAAGTATGATCTGACGAAACTCAACCCGTGGTATTTCTCCCGTATCGACGATTTCGCGAAGAGGGGCGAGAGCGAGGGATTCGTGATCCTCAAACAGCATTATTTCCAGCATAATATTCTCGAGGCCGGTGCTCATTGGGTGGACTGTCCGTGGCGGCCGGTGAATAATATCAATGCGACAACGTTCCCCGAGCCGGTGCCTTTCACCGGAGACAAACGGGTCTTTATGGCGGAACAGTTTTATAATACTTCCGACAAGGTGCTTACCTCATTGCATCGCGGCTACATACAGGCGGTGTTGGAACGCTTGAAGGATAATCCCAACGTGATCCATTCCATCAGCGCGGAATATACCGGACCTGTTGCTTTCACCCGATTCTGGATCGATTGTGTCGGAGAGTGGGAGAGAAGTAGCGGTTGCCATCCTCTGATCGCCTTGTCTGCGACGAAAGATGTGCAGGACAGTATCCTTACCGATGGCAGTAGGGCTGCTGTGGTGGATATCATTACCATCGAGCAGTGGTTTTATCATAACAAGGGACTCTTCGCTCCGGCTGGCGGTGCTAATATGGCGCCGAGACAGTATCAGAGGAAGATAAAGACCGGTAGTGCCCGTTTTGAAGATGTATACCGCAGTGTCGCTGAGTATACGACGGCATATCCCGACAAGGCGGTGATGTATTATGCACAGAAGTATCCCGAGAACGGTTGGGCGGTGCTCATGGCCGGAGGCTCGTGCGCTGCGATACCTGTCGCTGATGAGGCTTTCCTTCGTGCCGTCGTCGGTATGCGACCGGTGTTGAAGGGTAGTCTTGATGTCCGTCATCCTTATTATCTTCTTTCGGGAGATAAGGGATGTGTCGTTTATTCTTTCGAGAGTGATCAGACGATAGATATCCCTGCCGGGAAGTATACGATAAGGAAGATCGATACGGCTACGGGCGAAATTTCAAAGCCGTCTCCCTGCGATGCTGCCTCGGGGAGAGTGAAGATAGCGGGGAAGGGAGTTTATTGGATTAGCAAGTAATTTCGTGGTGTATTCTTGACACTCGTACACTGTTTTTAGTGGAAAAAAGGGTTTGCGAGGGGGAAAATCTGCTCAAATATCGGTTTTTACCAAAAAATTGTCGGATTTTCTCCTTTTGTTTTTTGATTTTTTGTTACCTTTGCCGTAATCAAAAAAATATTACTTGTAAACCGGATATGGATAAAGCTACTTATAACAATCTGTCGTTTCCTGACGTATATGACAAGTACGTTGACGTGCTGTTCAACTACGGCTGTTGCATCACTCAGGACCGTGAACTGGTGAAGGACTGCATCCACGACGTATTCGCCAAATATTACATCAAGAGCAGAGAGCAGGAGATCAGCAATCTCAACTCCTATCTGTTCATCTCCCTCCGCAACCGTCTTTTCGACGAGTTCCGTCGTTCATCCTTCTCTTGCGAGGATTCTCTCGACAAGGTCGTATTCCGTATCAGCGACGATGATGTGGAGGCTGACCTTATCGATGATGAGAGTGTCTGCGAGGAGAAGTCCCAGGTAGCTGCGCTGCTCGATGTTCTTACTCCGCGACAGAAGGAGGCAATAACATTATACTATATCCAGGAGAAAAAATATACTGAGATTTGTGAGATTATGGGACTTAACTATCATTCTATCCGCAATCTCGTTCATCGCGGAATGGTAAATATGAGAAAAGCTGTAGAATAATAATAGTTTTGATTACATGGTCCGGGCTTGTTCGTCTTTATGATGAACAAGCCTTTTTTATTAATGCAGACTACAAGACAGAACATATCGGTAAGGGATTTCCTGGTGGATACCACGTTTATCACCTATGTATTCGATAGAGATACATCGGCGATCGATGCGTGGAAGAGCCGTGTATGCTCTGATGATAAGTCGCGTGAAGCTTTCGACAAGGCTAAATATATTCTTTTGCACCTCGACGAAGAGACGCTGCTTACTGACGAGGAAAAGAGAAAGCTAAAAAAAAGGATTTGTGATACCTTGAAGATTTGAACTGTTTGCTCTGGATTTTCGGTTATATCTTTGCGTTCATAAAACGTGGAGAGAAAACGAACTCTGGGAATAATGCTAAAAAAAAACAGCGCCGCTGATCACTCAGAGACGCTGCTGAAGTTTATATCAAAATATTATTTATGAGAATCTGATAATTTGTCCGGCACGAAGTTTCGCCTTCGTTCCGAGGTGATTCAGGTTGCACAACTCCTTCAGTGTCATACCGTGCTTCTTGGCAATAGAATATAACGTGTCACCTTTCTTCACCTTGTAATATTGAGCAGCCTTTGCCATTGCCTTCTTCTCGCGCTTGCTTGTCGCGGGAGCTTCCTCGGCAGCACGCGGTGACGAAACACCGGCACCGGCACCCTGAACCTGTTCACGGGTATATCCTGCGTCGTCGTTCTTGCCGCGCAGACGGGTGGCAGCCAGTCCCTCACGCTCGTAAGTCTTCTTGCGGAACATATAAGTATCATCGACAACATCCTGATTTTTGAAGTCGAACATTATCGCCGGGTTGAGAGCCACACCACACAGGCGAGTCTCGAAATGCAGGTGACTACCCGTACTTCTACCGGTATTACCGCCGAGGCCAATCACATCGCCGGCCTTCACTTCCTGATCTTCCTTCACCAGCTGTTTCGACAAGTGGCCGTAGATAGTCTCCAGTCCGTTGCCATGTCGTATTACGATATATTTACCATATCCGCTGGCCTCATATCTCACCATTCTCACCTTGCCGCTGAATGCGGCGCGGATGGTGTCGCCGGTATACACTTTGATGTCGAGACCTTTGTGCATGCGGCCCCATCTGGGTCCGAAGTTTGACGTTACCACTCTGCTCACTGTCGGCATACAGAAATCCTTAAGATTGATTCTGAATGAGTCGGGCAGTTCGGTAGCCTTATGGGCGTAAGTCTTGTCCCACCCCTCGTAGAGGTCGGCCATAGGGCTTTCGAGCTGTTCACGCATAATCAGTCTTCTGAGCTGGAAGGTATCCACAGCTTTCATCTTTCTGTCTACAGGCGCCTGGCGAGCCATCAGGTCCTGTCCCATCGCAGGTATCGCCGCGACGGCCATAAATCCGATTAATGCAATTTTAGCTATTCTTTTTCTTAAATTCATATTCCAGGTATCTAACTTTTAGTAGTATTTTCATTGGTGGAAAGACCTCAAAGGAGGTCGGACAACCAAAAATACTCTGCAAAGGTAGTAAAAAAAATCCAAAGTAGGGCTATCGCTTAACATTTTAGAAGCAGTTTTAACATTCCCGTTACTGCTATTAAGATAATTTTTTAATATGTTTACGAAATTGAAGACCAATTAACAAGGTCTTTTCTCATTTCGTCGAGATGTTTCCAAAGTATCGCATACTCCGTTTTTTTGCATTCGGGGTCGTCGTCGATGATTCTCTGCGCCTCGTTGCGGGCTATCTGCACCAATTGCCCGTCTCTGGCGATATCAGCGATTTTCAGATCGAAAGCCATACCGCTCTGCTGCGTTCCCTCCAGATCGCCCGGTCCTCTCAGTTTCAGGTCGGCCTCGGCGATTTCGAATCCGTCGTTGGTATCGCACATGATATCAATCCTTTTGCTCGTCTCCTTGCTCAGTTTGTGGCTTGTCACGAGGATGCAGTAGCTCTGGTCGGCTCCTCTTCCCACACGCCCTCTCAGCTGATGTAGTTGTGACAGACCGTAGCGCTCGGCGTTGAGGATCACCATCACCGAAGCGTTAGGCACATTCACCCCCACCTCGATCACCGTCGTAGCAACGAGTATCTGTGTTTCTCCGCTGACGAATTTCTGCATCTCCTCCTCCTTCTCCTTTGGTTTCATCTTGCCATGCACCTTGCTCAGGCGATATCCGGCAAATACCTCCTTGAGAGTTTCAAAACCGTCTTCCAGATTCCTAAGGTCGATTTTCTCGCTCTCCTTGATCAGCGGGAATACGATATACACCTGCCGACCCTCGTTGATTTGTTTCCGGATACCGTTATATAATGTTGTCATCTGATTGTCGAAGACATGGGTAGTATATACCGGCTTGCGTCCCGGCGGCAGTTCGTCGACCACGCTCACGTCGAGATCTCCGTAGAGCGTCATGGCGAGAGTTCGGGGGATAGGTGTCGCCGTCATCACCAGCACATGAGGAGGATTGTCGCTCTTTCCCCACAGTTTCGCCCTCTGTGCCACACCGAAACGGTGCTGTTCGTCGACGATTACCATGCCCAGTTTGTCAAACTGCACAGTATCCTCAATCACGGCATGCGTGCCGACAAGAATCTGCACCTCACCGTTTTGCAGTCCCTCGAGCACCCTTGTGCGCTGTTTCCCCTTCACGATACCGGTGAGCAGTTCCACCCTCACATCCATTCCGTCGAGGAAGGCGCGGAGAGTCTCCAGATGCTGTTCCGCGAGTATTTCCGTAGGCGCCATGATACAAGCCTGATATCCGTTGTCGATGGCGATGAGCATCGTCATCAGGGCGATGAGCGTCTTTCCGCTGCCCACATCCCCCTGCAGCAGTCTGTTCATCTGTCTTCCGCTGCACATATCGTCTCTGATCTCGTGCATCACCCTTTTCTGTGCTCCCGTGAGAGGGAAGGGGAGATGCTCGTGATAGAAGGTGTTGAAATAGTCTCCGATGCGGTTGAACACATATCCGCGGTATTTATTCCTTTGGTTGGTGGCATATCTCACGATGTTGAGCTGTACGAAAAACAGTTCCTCGAACTTCAGTCTCTGCCGTGCGTTCTGCAGATCGTAGGGCGAATGCGGATAGTGGATGTTTCTCAGCGCCGTATCACGGGAGACGAGATGCAGTCTCTGCCTGATGAATACCGGTATTGTCTCTTCGATTTCATCCTTGAGAGTTGTGATGAGCGTCTTGGTGAGTTTTTCCATGGTATGACTGGTGAGCCCTCTTTTCTTCATCTTCTCCGTAGTGGAGTAGTAGGGCTGCATCCCCATGTCGTCGAGTTCTATCGCCGACGCCTTGTCGAGATCGGGATGGGTGATGTTGATGCGGCCGTTGAAGACGGTAGGCCGCCCGAACACCACATACTCCGTGTGCAACAGATAGTTGCTTGTGATATACTGTGTGCCGTTAAACCATACCAGGTCGGCTATGCCGTGTCCGTCGCTGAAGTGGGCTACGAGTCTTTTCTTTCTCGGTCCCATGTCGAAAGTCTCGAAACTGAGGATCTCCCCTTTGAGTTGCACGAAGGGCATATCCGCCGACACTTCGTCGAGATGATATATCTTACTCCGGTCGATATGTTTGTATGGATAGTATTCGAGCAGGTCGCCGAAAGTAGAGATTCCGAGCTCTTCGTTCAGAATCTTCTTCCTCGCCGGACCGACTCCCGGCAGATACATTATGTCCTGGTCGAGTATCTTCACTCCTGTGCGTACAATTCTCCTATTTTCAGGTCGGCAGGGGTGGTGATTTTGATGTTCTCCCTGTTGCCTTCTGTCAGTGTTATCTTCTCCCCGAGAGCCTCCACCACCGAAGCGTCGTCGGTGAAGGCGTCGCGGTATTCCTGTCCGTAGGCCCTCTTCAGCAGAGCGATGTCGAACGTCTGCGGCGTCTGCACCAGTTTGTAGTCATCGCGAGGCACCGTGCGGCTGCAGTCTTTCAGCCCGATGATCTGCCGTATCGTCTCGAAGACGGGAATCACCGGTACCACGGCCTTCTTTTCTCTTGCCTCGTCGTAGCATCTCCTTATCACGTCGACGCTTACGAAGGGCCGCACTCCGTCGTGCACTCCCACCACGCCCTCTTCGTCATCTGGAATCAGCGCCAGCCCGCTCTTTACGGAATGGAAGCGTGTGGCTCCTCCGTCGGCGATCTGATATTCCCTGTCGAAGTGATACTTCACGCAGAGACTTCTCCAGTAGTCCTGTTGCGTTGCGGGCAATACGAGGATGATACCGATCGACGGGGAATACTCCCTGAAGCGGTCTATCGTCCTCATCAATACCGGTTTGCCGTCTATCGGCAGAAACTGTTTCGGGATGTCGGAGCCCATGCGCAGGCCCTTTCCTCCCGCCACGATGATGATATAATCCATATCAGTCGGATTGCAACAGTTATTCTCCCATGAGATGGCGGAACATCATGCCTCGTTCGATGTCGGCCGTTCTCTCCTTGCCGATAAACTGCGACAGCAGTTCGTAAGTGTAGGGCAGTGTGGCGGCCGGCCCTTCGCCGGTGGTGATATTTCCGTCAACGGTAAACAGTTCGTGAGTATATTCCGCATCACCGAGATATTTCTCGAATCCCGGATAGCAGGTAGCCCTCTTTCCGTCGAGCAGTCCGAGGTGTCCGAAGACGAGCGGTGCGGCGCAGATGGCAGCGATTTTCTTCCCTGACTTGGCCTGGCGGGTGACAGCCTCGCACACTCCCTGATGATCTCTCAGATTAGTGGCACCGGGCAGTCCTCCGGGCAGCATCAGCAGATCGGCATCGCTGAAGTCGGCATCCTCGAACTTCATGTCAGCCTTGAAAATGATGCCGTGAGCCGATTCCACCATATCGGCGCCGTTGCAGCTCACTGTTTTTATCTCCACTCCTCCTCTGCGGAAGATATCCACCGGTGCCAGCGCCTCGATCTCTTCGAAGCCGTCGGCGAGAAATTCATAAACTTTTGCCATAGTCGTGATTATTGTTTGCAATTTTACAATTTATTGTCTCCGTTTGCTTTTTTTTCGCTGAAAAATATTACTTTTGCAGCCGCGGTGGAGACTGTTACCATCTGCAAAGTTACAAAAAGTTTCTCAGATTCCAAACAAAAGAGGTAAAAATATGATTGAACGCAAGTTGAAATTCGCGATTTTCGGGAATATCTATCAGACGAAGAAGTCTGTGTCAATACAAAAGATTCTCTCCTGTCTGTCGGAACGGAAGGCCGATGTGATGGTGGAAAAGGAGTTCTACGATTTTCTTTCCGACACGCAGCGCATTTCTCTCGGCGGCGTGGAGGTGTTCCGCGGTGCTGATTTCGACTCCGACTTCGTTATCTCCATGGGCGGCGACGGTACTTTCCTCAAGTCGGCGGCTTTCGTGGGAGGCAAGGATATCCCTATCATCGGTGTCAACATGGGGCGCCTCGGATTCCTCGCCGATGTCAGTCCCGCGGAGATAGAGCACTGCATCGATATGCTCTACAACGACGACTATTCCGTGGAAGACAGAACGGTGATACAACTCTCCTTCGTCTCCGGGGGAAAGGATACCACCGGCGAGACATCAACTATCCCTTTCGCGCTCAACGATGTTGCGGTGCTCAAGAGAGACAACGCCTCGATGATTACCATCCGCGCTACTATCAACGGCGAATATCTCACCACCTATCAGGCCGACGGACTGATCATCAGTACTCCCACGGGAAGCACTGCCTATTCTCTGTCTAACGGCGGACCTATCCTCGTACCGGCATCAAGGGTGCTCACACTCACTCCTGTGGCTCCGCACAGCATGAACATCCGTCCTATCGTGATCAGCGATAATAGTGAAATCGCACTCACCGTGGAGAGTCGTAATCATAACTTCCTCGTGGCCATCGACGGAAGGAGCGAGAAATGTGCCGAGGGAACCCAACTGATCCTCCGCAAGGCCCCATACAAGATTAAGGTGGTGAAGCGACCCGGAAGCAGTTATTTCCACACTCTGCGGGAAAAGCTGATGTGGGGGCTCGACGTGAGAGGATGAAACTTCTCCGACTCTCTCAAATGATTGAATTTCAGGATAAAGGATAATATTATGGGGCTCAAAAAACTACTAAAGATAAAGTCGAGCCATTACGGAGTGCGACAGATACTGCGATGGCTGTGGCAGGTGTGGAAGGGAAACCTCCTCCAAGCCTCCATCAATGCCTCGCTCGGTATTCTCGAGGTGATAGTGTCGTTGGGTAGCGTATGGGCCACCCAGAGAGCTATGGATGTGGCATCGGGCACTGTCGGTTTCGGGGAAAATATCGTCGAGAGGCATTTCACCCTCACCGACCTCTACTGGGCCGTCGCTCTCATGGGACTCTTGATGATTGGTGATTTCAGCGTCCGCATGCTCGGTATGTGGATCAAGAATATCCTCGGCATCAAGGCTCAGAACAGAATGCAGCAAAAGATGCTCGACCGCATGCTCCGTTCGGAGTGGCACGGCAAGGAGACCCGTCATAGCGGCGATGTGCTCAACCGTCTGGAACAGGATGTGAACACGGTGGTGAAGTTTCTCACTGAGACGGTGCCGAATACGGTGTCTGTGCTGGCGATGTTCTTCGGAGCTTTCTTCTATCTCTTCTCCATGGACAAGCTGCTGGCAGTGATCACCATCGCCATACTCCCCATCTTCATCAGTTTCAGCAGGATATACGTGGGTAAGATGAGAAATCTCACGAGGATGGTGAGAGACAGTGACTCGCAGGTGCAGAGCGTGCTCCAGGAGACGATACAGCATCGTATGCTGATAAAGACTCTCGAAAGTGATTCCGCGATGGTCGACAAACTGGAGGATACCCAGAGTCGTCTGCGCCATAATGTGGTGAGGCAGACGCTCTTCTCCATGCTCAGTCATTTCATCCTCCACATCGGATTCTCCCTCGGATATATCATCGCCTTCCTGTGGGCTGCCGTCAGACTCTATAACCATACCCTCACTTTCGGCGGAATGACAGCCTTCCTGCAACTCGTAGGCCGTATCCAGATGCCTGCACGCAACCTGGCGCAGATACTGCCTGCTTTCGTGTCGGTGCTCACAGCTTCAGAACGACTGATGGAGTTGGAGAGCGACCCGATGGAGGAACAGGGCGAACCGATCTACATGAAGGCTCCCCTGGGCATCAGGGTGGAGAATGTGTCATACGGTTACGACGATGCCGACGGGGCCGTTATTGACAAGATGAATTTCAATTTCCTCCCTGGATCGTGCACTGCCATTCTCGGTGAGACGGGCAGCGGAAAGACGACTCTCGTGAGGATGATCCTCGCCCTGCTTCGGCCCAAGAGCGGACATATTTATCTGTATAACGACAAACAGCAGATGGAACTCTCCGCCCGGATGCGATGCAACTTCGTATATGTGCCGCAGGGGAACACTCTTCTCTGCGGTACTATCCGCGATAATCTGCGCTTGGGAAAGATCAACGCTTCCGAAGAGGAGATGCTTGAGGCTCTCCATCATGCCTGCGCCGATTTCGTGATGCAACTGCCTGACGGACTCGACACCGTGTGCAGCGAACAGGGTGGGGGGCTTTCCGAAGGACAGGCGCAACGTATCACCATCGCCCGGGCTCTGCTCCGCGACCGCAGCATCATGCTCTTCGATGAGGCGACGAGTGCCCTCGATCCGGAGACGGAGAAACAACTGCTCAAGAATATCCTTGCCACAAACGATAAGACGGTGATATTTATCACCCACCGGCCCGCTGTCGTCGACTACTGCGATCAGACGCTGAAGATCGACAGGCAGATCAGGGAATAAGGGGGCGTGGATCCATGCACATCAATTAAACAAATGTCGGAGGCGTTTTCCGCGCCTCCGACATTGTTTCACTATGATCAACTTATACTTCAATAAGACTACGATCAGCTAAGATCTTCATTTCTTTATTGCTTTATAGGAATACGATTTGCCATTCCTGTCTGTAGTCTTGATCACATACACGCCCTGTTCAAGATTATTCAGTTGCAGTTGGTTGATATTCTTATTATCCATGCTGCCGCTCATCACCATCTTACCGTCGAGCGAATAAACCGCGAAGTGTGTCATTTCCGTCGTCATCGCCTTCACCGTCTCGATTCCGGCGGAAGGAACAGCGGCAGTAACTCCCACGTTCAGATTTCTCGTCATCGTCGAGCCCTCCGAATCAGTCACGGTCAGAGCTATCGTCTGCAGACCCTGGTATCCGTCAGCGGCGGTGACAGTAAGCAGCGAGTCGTCGGCAACAGCGAGAGAGAGGTTTTTCTCCTCATAACTGTAAGAATACTGCGGAGCATCCGTATATCCTCTGAAGAGCGCCTTTATATTGACAGTCTCGGCATTGCCCGGAGCGATAGTGATATGCGGTTCCGCCAGCCAGTTGAGATATTCCTCGAGATTAGTATATCCGTCACCGTCGGCATCAGCATTAGAGTCGCTGAAGTAGCCGGAAGCAGAATTCTTGTCCGTTCCTATGATCTCCTCCCACCAGTCCGGCATACCATCCTTGTCGGAGTCGAAGTTATCATCCCATGTCAATACCGGGTAAACCTCCAGTCCGCCGCAGTCCGTCTCGCTGTCGATCTCGCCCTTCAGTCCCGACTTGCTTCCTACGTAGGTATACGTGCGGTTGGCAGCCTCGTAAACCATCCTCTGGTCGTGCTCGTCGAAGAAAGGCTGGTTGGCTCCGTTGTCGGAGAGCACGCTCTTGTAAGCATCCTTCGGCGACTGTATCTCGGCATACGACTCGAAGAAAGGAGTCGTGGGGAACGGATCCCAGTCTACCGACTGTCCTGCCGACACCTGCTTGCCGTACATTCCCTCGGCGTCGATATTGATGCTGCCGTCGAGTTTGTCGAGGATATTGTTCTTCAGATAAGCCGACTGCGACCCCTTGCCCGTTCCTTCGAGCTGCAGGGTGAAGATAGCATGATTGCTCACCGCCGGACCTTCCTTGTAGTAGTTGCCCACGAAGTTCACCTCGTGTGCGCCTCCGTCGGTAGTACGTCCGCACCAGTTATAAACTACATTATTAAATATGTCGAGGCGTCCGGCGTAATATCCGTTGGCATCCAGTCCGCCGCCCATACTCCAGTTGCGTCCGTTGCAGTCTACGAGGAAATTATGGTGGAACGATCCGATATCACCGCCGATAGTGGCAGCGAAACCGTGGTTCTTTCCCTCTTCGTAGTTTCTGTGTCCGGCGATTCCCAGCGCCTCCGCTATCATCGTGCGCTGCAGCGTCAGGTTCTTGCATCCGCGGCTGCTGAAGCCCTCGTCTATAGACCAGCTGATTGAGCAGTGATCCATGATGGCATGGTCGGCGTAAGCCATGCCCATGCCGTCGTAAGTCTCTCCGCTGCCGATTCTCACTCTCATGAAGCGGCAGATGTTATCATCGCTGATGCCGAAGGGCGCCGACGAGATGCAGATACCCTTTCCGGGAGCTGTCTGTCCCGCTATCGTCACATCACTGCTCGGCACGGTGATCCGCGAGTCGAGTTTTATCACTCCCGACACGTTGAACACGATAGTGCGGGGCCCGATATCATTCGTCACAGCCTCGCGCAGACTGCCGGGGCCGCTGTCGTTGAGATTGGTGACATACACCACCTTGCCGCCTCTGCCGCCGTGAGCGAAACGACCGTATCCCTCCGCACCGGGGAAGGCCAGATGACGGGGCTGGAACGACCACAACTCGCCCTTTGTGATATTCTCCTGCGAGTCTTCCCTGTCGATGCGCCAGTAGTATACTTTCTTGCAGTCGAGGCCCTCTACGACATACGAAGTGTCGGTCTCGATGACGGCCAGGGCCTGCGAGGGATCCATCGCCATCACCTCTGCCGAGTCGGTGCCGAAGAAGAGATACTGGAAGAGAGTGTTTCCATCGGCCGGCGCCGCCCACTGCAGTGTCACCGTTCCGTTGTCGGCATCGGCATGCAGATCACCGTCGGCGGGCGTCGGGTCGGTGGCTCTGGCGTTGACGTCGTCGATCACCTCATCCTCGTTGATGATGCTGAAATCGAAGATGGGGCAGGGCGACGACTGAGTCCAGCGGCATGCTCCCGAGAGTCCTTCGGCGGTGCTGTTGAGCGATGCCACGATGGCCGATCCCTGGAATTCGGCAATCTCCATGCCGGTATTGTTTTCCACGGTGCCTTTGTTGGAGTATACCGCCTGACCATCGCTGTTGAGGTAAAAACAGTTTCTTACCGTCGCTCCCTCGCATAGTTCGGCCGTGATACCGCCCTTGTTAGTCTTTCTTATCGTGATGGAAGAGATGCTGAAACAGTTGTCCACCAGACAGTTGTTTGCTGTTCCGTCGCCGATTCTTCCTACGATACCTCCGACATTATTTTTTCCGGCGATCTCTGTGTTGGAATACGAATTGATAATCTTCGACGAACCGAGGAGCTGTCCTGCGACGCCTCCCTCGTACGATCCGTATCCCTCGATGTGGGCATCCTCCACGCGGCAGTTGACGATTGTAGAGTTGATCACTCTCGATGCCAAGCCTGCTGCGTAGGTGTTGTTATAGATATAGGAGTCGGTGATGCGCAGATTCTTGATCACCGCATTCTCCACCACGCGGAAGATCGACGCGTAGTTGTTATATTCGAGCACGTAATATCCGCTGATGGTATGACCGTCGCCGTCGAACACCCCCTGGAATGCCATGTAGTTGTCATCGCCGGAGTAGTCGCCGATCATGGGTGATTTGGGGAAGGCGCTGCCCCCGTTGAGTTCCGCCGCTGCCACCTGCAGCACGTTCTCGTTCATTACGATGTCGGCGGTGAGTTTGTAATACTTGCCGCGGCTCACGTTGGCCGTCTTTGACACCTCGTCGGCCAGTCGCGCCAGCTGTGAGGCGTTGGAGATAAGATAGGGTCTGTCCTTGGATCCGTCACCGCCGCCGTAGCTGCCGGCGATAGTTCCGTCCCAGGAGTCGCTGAAGGCACTGATACTGATCAGGCACAACAGGATAGTGATAATACTTTTCTTCATACGGTTTTATGTTATTTTGCTTATTTTTACCGCAAAGATAGTGAGGATGCTTTGCCGAGAGGTGGATTTTTTCGGAAAAGTGGGTGTAAAATACCGGAATGGTGAAATTTTCCACCTGTTAAGATGGTTTTTTCCGCTTTTTTCCCTATCTTTGCAATCGAGAATTATGAATTTGAGACATTTCTTCATATCGTTTCTTCTGATAATAGCCTCGCAGGCGATGTCTCAGTCGGTGTGTGAGATCACCCACTACGACGAACTGCGTGAGGTCGCCAACTCCGTCAACCGCATTGTGCAGGACGGGGAGGGGATGATATGGATAGCCACCAACAACGGGCTCTGCCGCTACGACGGATACGGCTTCGAGGTGTTCAAGTCGCATGCCGGCGACGGGTCGACAATGCCTTCCGACAATATCTCCAATATGTATCTCAGCCGCGCCGGAGGATTGTGGTGCAGCGTGGGCAACAGGGCTTTCCTTTTCTCTTTCAAGGATTATCGTTTCATCGATGCTCTGGCTGGGCTTGAGAAAAACTCGGGCAAGAGCTATTCCGTGACCAAGATCCGGTCGCTCAACAATAATACCACATGGCTGCTCTGCGACGGAGGCGAATGTATCGCTGTCGACGACCGTGATCCCGAGGGCAGCGCCAGGGTGATGATGAGGGATATCTCGTCAGACTGTTTTATCACAAACGACAGCAGAGGGCGGTCGTGGATCGCCGACGGCAGCCGCACGTTCATGTGCAGCCCGAGGCATACCACGCTCTTCAAGGGCAAGTTTCGCCAGATCGTGTCGTCGGGAGGGGTGACATGGCTCGTCTCGGGCGGAGGCAAACTGTGCTATTACGACGAGGGACGGAAGACTGTCCGTCTATATGATAAGGTGGAGATACCTGAGGAGGTGACGTCGCTGATTCCGATGTCCGACAACCGTTTGGCCGTGATCACGCGACGCCATCTCTGCGTGCTGTTTATCTCCGACGCCAGCATCACCTGCGATGATATGACCTACAAGGCCAAGGATATCCGCGAGAATATCGATGGTGACCTGTGGGTGCTCACCCGCGAGGGGGAGATGCTGATCTTCAAGAAAGGACGACTCTCCGACAGGCTTGACGCCAAGCAACTTGTCGAGAGTCATTGGCACGAGGATCGCTTTGGTACGATGTGGTTTATCGCCCGCGACGGAAGCATCTCGTATATCGACCACGGATCGCTGCAGATAAAGGACTATCCCGCAGAGGAATACCTAATGAAGGGTAGCAGCAATTTCGTGTCCGACAGTCATGATAATGTGTGGTTCAGGAGCCGCAACGGTGTCACCCGTCTCACTTTCCGCCAGCGTGATTACGAGATGTTGCCTCAGGAGAAGGCGGAGGAGGTGAGGGCGATGTATACCGACAGCAAGGGTCGCTTCTGGGTCGCCGGCAAAGATTACTCCAGCGTGCGTGTGTTTGACGCCCGCCGTCAGCCTATCGGTTATCTGGGCCGCGATGGAGCCCTGCACCCGTCGTTCACGTCGTTTGGCAGCAAGGTGTACTCTGTCTGTCAGACTTCCGACGGAGATATCTGGCTCGGATGCAAACCCGACGGACTATTCCGTCTCAGGGAGGGCGGGGGACGTTTCGCCATCACGCATTTCGACCGTCTGCTCAATGACAACGATGTATACGGCATGGCACAGGATAAGAGGGGGCGCCTCTGGGTGGTCACTCTCTCGGGAGGGCCTAACTGTATTACCAATCCTTCCGCCGATAATCCCGAGGTACTGAATAAAGACAACGGACTGAAGGGCTATAATCCAGGTATGCCTCTGAAGTGTCATTACATATATATCACTTCGGATGAGAAACTGCTGGTGGGAGCCAGCGAGGGACTCCTTGTGGCTGATATTGCCATTGACGATCTCGCGGATACGAAATTCAAACTCCACCGCCGCGAGGCTGACCGAGCCGCC
>Ga0065711_1037826_pt1 | contig 19433 bp, 9 predicted proteins | sample Hoacrofraction12_FD_59098 | JGI IMG/M metagenome (GOLD analysis project Ga0065711, IMG submission 59098) | Hoatzin crop microbial communities from Cojedes, Venezuela - Epithelial fraction 12 v2 (version 2) | ecosystem: Host-associated > Birds > Digestive system > Esophagus > Crop | place...
CCTCTGAGTTCTGCCATTCAGCCAGTTCTCTATCCACTTCACCGACCACTCATCCAGCCCACAATTCCTCAGCTTCCCTAGGAGGATATCATGGGAGACTGTGTCGAAAGCCTTGATTTGTCTGAGCACGAGCTGTGCTTCCCCATGAGAAGGCCACCTGCCTTCAGCCTGCTGTCAGCGCTGTCTGCTCTGCCTGTGCATCTGTCTTATTCAAACGTTTCAGCTGGAAAACACACTGCTTTCACTCTTTCAGTAGAGAAGTTTTAAGTAATGATGGTGGGTGACCTTGTCAGCTGCTTTAAAGGGAAATCTCAGTGTGCAATTGCTGTTCTGTAGCTTGCGGAAAGGGAATTACAAGTTCACGTGACGTTTCGATATGCAACATTTCCCTTCTGCTAAGGACTGATGCGAAGGGGCTTGTGTTGAATCAGTCTTGTTCTCACACTTGGGTCACTTAGTTCCTTTCTTACAACACTAACTGCTTCTACTCTGGCTCTGGTTGCTTAGTGATTTACCAAGAAACTTACTTCTAACATAGGTGCCTGTAATCTTTTACTCAGAGCAACACTAAATGAATAGTAACCAAGAACTGGATTAGTATTGATGGCGAAAGTTAGGGGGTAGTATGGGGCATTCTCCCCTGCCTCATGGTTTCCTGCGCGGTGTTGATTATGCAGGTTTGAATTGTTAACTTACTGTGAGCCATTCCAATGGTAGCAACTTACCTTTCCATTTGTTTTTTTGCACTGTTTTTTTGTTAAGAAATGATGTAAGCTAATTCCACAGTGTATATAAATGGTATTTTTTTTTAAATTTGTATGAACATATTTTTATTTGAACTATGGCACTTGGGAAGTATTCATGTAACCATAACATGTCTGAGAGTAAAATGTTTGTGTGTCTCCTTCAGCACTTTCAAGGCCTTTTGATGTTTCTAGTGCTGTCTTATTTTTGCGCTTTATTATAATAAAACTGGTAGAACATGATAATATCCAAGAATATGATTTGAGGTAGATGAGTAGTTGCTATTTATGAGCCGTCTGTATTGAACATTTTGTGCAGAAGGTTCTCTGAAGCTGGGCAAAGATAGGAATTAGCGTAATCCTTTAGGCTGCAGCCACTCTAGTCGCATGTTCTCTCACAACAGCTGTTTAAAATGAAGGACTTATCAAATGTATGATAAGGAGCTGAAAAGTGCACATAGTGCTAGAGCGACTACTCCTTTTCTTACCTGAGAGCTCTTGCTTTCCACACTTAGAGTGCAGTGTTACACCTCTTGTTTTACAGGTGACTTCTCCAGGATGTGAAAAATCTTAATTTCATCTTTAGCTTTTATGTAGTTTGTGGCTATCTTTCATGCATTATCCTGCTGTCTACATTACAGAAAAGAACTTGTGATAATTTTTGATCTTTCATCACATGCTTACAGGCCAAAAATGTGAGTAAGTACATTCTTCGAGCCCTGTAGAAACATCTGACCCAAAAGCTCACTTCACTGCCCTTCCATGCGTGTGCTGTTTTTCTGGATCAGGTAGCTGTGTTGTACAGAATGCATGTAGTAGCTCTCTGATGCTCGCTAATACAAAGTCAGCCAGCAGCTCATCTGGCTCCTGTCCTCAGTCTCTCGCTTGGAGCGTGTGTAATGACAGGGAGAGCCTGAAACAGGTAAAAGCATCTGCTGGGAGGGGGTGGCAGAAAATCTGGGTTTGGGAACTAAATAAATGCCATGGTGGTTTTAATTAAGCTGTGCTCCTAGCAAGAAATCAGGGTAGAGGAGAGTCATCAGGAGAAAAGAGTTAGCAGGAGGAGCTCTGTTTCAGGTCTGCTACTGCCTTCAGCCATAAATGCAGTAATGTAGCGGGGAATGAGAGAAGCATTTCCTTCCTAAAATTGGTGTGCATTAACTGCCACTTTAGCATAACAGTAAAGGAGGAAAGAGACTACCCATCTTTTGTCTTCTTTCTCACATCCCTCTCCTGAAAAAAGAGGTGGAAGAGGTGTGTCTGTCCATGCTTACAGATAAAGCTTGACAGTTTGGTGTTTGGGTATCTTCCTCACAGCCAAACCTACTAAAGCAGCCAGTTGGGGTGATGCAGAATCCAGACGCTTGGTTAGAGCTTTTGTCAGCTTTAGGGCTGCTTTGAGTGTCAAGATTATACGCAAGGTGATTCCTATGACAGGGAATAAAAGCAGTAAAGCTTCTTGTCTGAAGGAGAGATGAAAACCAGTTATAAGTGGTGGTTTGTCTTGCATTTTATCATGGGTGATAGAGGTGCTTGCTAGAAAAGCTGTGTAATACATTTATGCTTAAAGCAACCAACTTCATGTTTAGATTAAAATCCCCTTCTACCGAGGTTTATGGACTTATTAAAGCCAACCATGTGTCGTAATCCCTGTACCTGTAAACGGTATATCTAGCAAAAGAATTTAGTGTTGTTCAGTGAGGTTTTTTTTTTGTTTGCCTTGCTTTGCTACCTACTTTAGAGTGTGTGGGTACATGTACAGGTGTGTACCATGCAGCACACAGGAGGAAGCAGAGGGAGCGGAGGCTGGCCGCCCTCAGCTTCGCTGTGCTTCTGTGTGAGAGGAGGGCATGGAGCTGCTCTTCTTGTCCAAGGTGCTGAAGCGCTGCTCGGCGCCAGCGGGACACGCTCAGCCTCGCCAGCACCCACTGCAGCTTTTCAAATGCGGCGTCTGAAGAAGTTTGTTCGTAGCTGGAGTGAGATGGCAGTAAGTTCCACTGCTGTCTGGGAAGTGAGAGGTATTGGTTAGTGAGGTTTAGACGTTGAGATCACTGTTTAAAAGTATTCAGGATGTCCCTTTCAAATTAGAATGCTGTTTCAAAACTGCAGAAATAAAAGCACGAGTCGCTGTATGGGCCATATATGGTTTGACACACATTTTAGAGATTCTTAAGCATCTAAGAGCAGGAGACTGGAACCCATACATGCTGGTTTGAATAGATGAATGTAGAAAACAATACTGCACTGAAGTACTCGGGACTAGCAGAAAAGACCGTACAACCCTGAGAGCTTTGCTGACTGCCCCAGCAGCTCCTTGATGCTTATACTAGAGGATATCTCTGTGGGATGGCCGACTTCATCCATTGGTTTTGTCTTTTCTTTTGCTCCTTCCCAACTGCCAGTATAACAAGCCTGACTGTAGCTGCCTTCTCACTATCTTCTGTTTTCTTAAGACTTCCCTGCCTCCCAACTCTGCTTCCTTTTTTATGTGGGATTCTACTGTTTTCCAAGAGAGCATTCAGGAGATGGGAAGGTAGGGAGAGGTCTTACAAATCCTCCTTCCTTTCTTTCTACAGAAAAGACCCCAAACTGACACAGGGACATGTGGCTGCAAGGAAAGTTCTTGATTTGTTTGAAGATGTTTCGCACTTCAAAGGTGTGAGAAAAGCACCAGAAAAGATACCCCTTCCTTTATCTCTCAGCAATGCCTCTGGACTCTTCCTTCTTTGGTGTGAAAATTGAGACGAATGTTGGACAATTGGGTGCCAACTGTCTAACAGGAGCTGTACCTCTGGGTAAGCATGCAAGAGACTCAGGGAGAAGCGGTTTGCAAAACAGCAGAGTTACCAACAAGCTTTTTGCTCAGTTCTGAGCATATGACCGTACTGCTGGTTGCCACTGTCTTTGGGCATGGTGCTGGTGTACTGTCATCTGTAAAGAGTTGCTGCCTAGGATGACTGGGACACTCTCATGGAGCAGGTGTCAATCAGCAAAGGCCTTTGAGGGCCAAGCTTCAGTGAAAATAAATCAAGCAAGCTGCATATGGCCAGATTGTTAAGCAAATTGGCACAGCTCTACTCTTTCCAGGAGTGGAGAATGTGTGCCCTATCCTTCACATGTGATTTCTTAGAGAAACAAAGCAGTGGTGACAGCCCCTCTTGGCATTCTTGCCTGCAGACTGGGATTTCAGTGAAACATTTCAGCTAGTGGGAAGCTGGAAAGGGATAGGGCAGTGTCTGAGGGGGAAAGAAACCCTCAAATCTAATTAGCAAAAAAACTCCACACCGACCAGACCACTTTTGCAAATAAGGCTTATGCCTTACAGTGTGCATGAAGTGTAATTACTGTATTTCAGAGTTCAAAGGAAAGAAAGCTGCTGAATTATGCACTGCCAGTCTGGGCTACTGCCAGAAGCTATTAGGAAGTGAGTATGAAGTCTGGCGTTGCAGGAGGTGGCAAATGTCATTAGAGCTGGGTGGAGGGTGTTAGCCTGGTGCTTCTCTGATCTCACTGGGATATTTTTTCCTTTGCACAATGAGTGTGGTAGCACTCGGATACATCCTAGGTGCTGTGCTGTGGGGGTTGATTGAGGTTTATAAAGCACTCTGATGCCTGACAGGATGGAGGAGTGCAGGATTTCAGGACCCTGCCCTGTGCTCAGTGCTGAATAGTTACTTGAAACGTAATCTGCATTAGCCGTTTCTGACATCAGCTCTTGCTTTGCAGTGATAGCTTTGTCCCAAAGGCATCCTGTGGTTAGACTGTTTCTGAATTGTGTACAATTACAAGCTACACTGATTCCCTGTCTTGGGGCTGACTCATGGCACAGTTCCTAAAGCAGAACTCTACAATATTATTGACACATGGCACCAACTTTATCTTCCCCTAGGGGAATTTTCTCTAGAAGGCTTGAGATGTATCCTGGATAGGTGTGAAGACTTAGTAAGAATATGTTAATCTTCAGTTCATGCCCTTACAAGAACTTGTACTGCTTATTTCTCCTCCAGTCCAGTCCCATATTTTCCTCCAAAAAGTTCTACCATGATTAGTTTGCAAAATTTACAGGCACCTAAGGCAGATCCACTACAAACCTGAAGGAATCTGCCTCATCTTCAGCCATGGCTCTGTGCAGAACTGGCTACTGCTGGAAGAGAGCAGGGCCTGGTTAAAAGGTGTACCTACATCCTTTTGTGGATAGCATGTGCAACTGTGCAAATCTGCTGCAGTGACAGCAGCAGCAAAAGAAATAAAAGGCTGTCAGGTTAGCACCTGATGTGTACATGGGATGAAAGGACTGTCCTTTGAATCTTTGAGCCATGAACACAAGTCCAAGTTGCTGCAAAGTAAGGTAGAGCACGAACGTGTAATGCATCCCATGCTGTGGTAACTGCTTGTACCTCTCTTCTTCCCCTGCTGTAAAGGTCAGCCTGCTGACCTTCAGTGAAGAGCAGGGCAGTGGCACTTGCCATTGGTATTTCTGGGTAGTGTATGTAAAACAGATGATAAATGAATTCACTTGCTAGCTCTCTCCAGGGTCTTTCATTTCTGCACCTACAGGCTGAAATTCCTGGCCTCGCTGAAAGCGAGTTCCTAGTGGAGCCTTTTCTGTCTTCTGTATGCACCCTCTTGGCCACAGTCTTTCTGTATCCCTTCAGAAAGCAATCAATATAGCTCTAGAGAGACATGTAGCTTTCGGATGTCCTTGCATTCTCCATAAGCAGTGGGCTGCTTTTGTCTGTGTGCTTGTTTGGGACTGGCTGTTCCCTAGGCTGTTTCTTGCTCTCTCTGATCCAGCTCTCACAGCAACAGTGATAGCTTTGCTTCTCCTTGCAGGTGATGCTCATTGCCTGTGGAGCTGATCAGTGCTAAGTTTCTCTCATTCAGCTTTTCCAAGTGCTTATTTCTGCTATTCTGACCTGACTGTGAGATTTCCCTGGGGGAGCTTTACAGCTCAGTGTGTTTATGGGAGTAGCAGTAAAAATCCAGCCACAGAGATGCTTTTTTCCTCGATTGCCTGCTCTCAATTAGGTTCTCCCAGACCACAGGGTCTATTAACATGCTGTCTGCAAGCCAATACAGACTTGTTCCACCGGGAACTGGCTTGCTGTTAATACTCGACCCACCTGGCTTTAGGTCAGGCAGTGCCAACTCTTCTTGCCGTTTTTAGCACATTCCACTGAACACATTAGTGTTTTGTGCCTTGCGGGGCTGACAGGGAGGGACAAGTTACAAGGCCTTGATGTGTCTATGCAAGTTTTGCTTGACTGGGTAAAATTCAGCTCCAGCAAGGGCTGTTGTTATTGGAGTATGAGGATTGTTTTTACTTTCCTTTATAGCAGTGCATGGTCTGTTGCCTGTTGCTAGTGTGGAGGAATCCACCTGTGTGTTCCTGCCTTGCTGCAGTGAGAAACAAATGGCTGCAGGGGTGTGCTTGGAAAGCCTGTTTGAGAAGGCAAAGCCGCATTGTCCCCACAAAGGATTCCCAAAGGGTGACTTCACACCACCTTGATTTGTGAAACCTCCTCTGAGTCAATGCAAAGTCACTAGCTTTTCCCTGCAGAGATGTCTAACGGTAGCTGCTGCGAGTCTTGATCTGGGAATCAGTTCTCCTGCTGGGGAAACCTATTTGGGCACTGTTGCACAGAGTATTTTACGTTTGGCTGGTGCTGCTGGAAAGAGAGGCTCTGACATGTGATTTGTATCACACTAGGTGTTGTTGGAGTGGAGCAACATGGTTCCCTCAGAGTAGAATTCTGCTGTTCTTCACTAGGGAAGAATCACAAGGTCCAGCGTGGCAGGGAGCACGCAGATGCCTCTCAGAGGCCGTGTCAGCAGTACAGGGAGTGACTGGGAGGGCGGCATGTCAGAAGAGTGATGTGTGACATAAGCCCTGTTGAAGTGGTAGAGCAGCCTTAGCTGTAAACAGGCATGTGCAGGAGTGATGTGCTATTCAGCACTCAAATTTGTGGTTTCACTGTAGCTGTGGTTCCTGAAAGCTGTTGTCAGCTACTGTCATGGCTCTGACACATCCTCTCCGTAGCCTGTTTTGACCGAGTATCGTTCCTCTCCCTGTGTGCATAAGCAATGTCAGAAAAAGACTTCTGCAGTTGAGACTGTCCTGGTGCTGCTGAATGAGCCCCGAGAGTGCTCAAGTAATAGATGCTAGGGATGAGACCCAAAATTAGATGCTCAGAATAACGCAATTTCTAGTGGTATGTGCAAACACAGGACAGTTGCGTTGAGCCTGGGCTCAATGCCATTGCTGTGGCTGACTTGGGAATCTAAGCTATTTGGTCCTTGGGGTGCTAACTGAGTGTGGTCTTGGCATTATAACCCTATTTGTGGGGGGAGAATGTGATTTGGGCCAAATTCAGATGATAGGCATGAAACCTAGCTACAAAGGCTTAAATGAAACCTTTATCAGACTTGCAGTGTTCACATTAGCCATGTTTAGAAGAACTTTATGAGGGGCCATTCCCAGAAAGTGGTAAATTTTATGTACTAGCTGCTTTGTAGTTGGAGTGATCCCACCTTCCCTCACATGAGTAATACCATGATAGGATTCAAGCCTGTTAAGGATCCGTCAGGAGACACTGGGGATCAGCACCTCAGCCACATGCAGAGTGAGACAAGACACAGTTAATGATGTATCTTTCTGTTGATGCTCATAACCTTTATTTGGTCAGTGCTAGAAAGCATATACAATGAATTCCCTTTCCTCCCTCTGGTTATCTTGAAACTTGCGGAGTATTATGATTTTTCTTATTTCTTTTCATGTGAATTTTGCTTACATGAGGGATTTGTGGCAGTTCCCTTGACTGAATAATCTATACCAGCAAAAGGACTCTCTTGTTACTGAAACTTTGTCTATAGGAGGACTCATGTTGGTCTTGCATGTTGAGCAAGCTTTTTCTTCCTGCTAATCTGTTATAATTTCTTAGTGCAGAGGAAAAAACTCTAGTTGAAAAACTCATTTTCGTTTCTACGAAGTTCGTACTTTTTCTGTCTTGTATAAGGAAGATGCAGCCTTGTGAGTACTAGAGTACCAGTAAAACATAGGCTTTTCACTTAGGAAAACACAGGACATTTTAATGCAACAGACAGGAGAGAGGTCCAGCATAGATGTCTAACGTGTTAGTTTTATTTAAATATGGTCTCTTGGTGCTAGAGTAAGAAATGTTCTTTAAAAAACATCAAATAAATAAATAAATAAATAAATAAAAATAGGAATAACTTTCTGTTGAAGAGTTTAGAAAGCATCCGGCTTTCATCTTGGGAGGAACGGGTACTGCAAAGCATTCTTCAGAGTAGGGCATAGGGAGGTTGTCCTAATTCCTCCTGGAACCTGCAAGCCAAACATGAAATAAATGTTACTAGAACCAGTTTCTCTCTCAGTATGTGCCACCACTGTCAGCAGTGCTTTTACCTACCCAATAAATAGATGCAAGGTTTCTTTTGAAAAACCAATACTAGCTTAAATATTAGACTAAAATGAATTCCTTTCTCAAACTGTGTCTTATTAAAGACTTAAATGAGAACCTGCTCCTCCCTTGTCGCATGACACAGATGCAGTCTATTCTGTTCAGCGAAATGGCTTAGGCGGGACTCACCATTGCAACCCATTCCACTCAGGGAGCCGATTCTATCAATTCTCCTCCCGAAGCAGCCAGAATCTCTCATCATCCTGGGCATCTGCAGCCCCCTCAGTCTCTTGAGGAAGGGGTTCCTGTAGGACAGAGGGGTGCTGGGTGCTAGCCTGGGTTCAGCCTTCTGGTCATCACTGTCATCTATGAGTTCCGGTGGGATCTCTTCCTGGGTTTTGGGCTCTTGCAGGTCAGGATTGGACTCCAGGGCTTCAATCATTGCAAACTTATCCTCCAGTCTCTCCAGCAGAGCCTACAAAAGAAGGATTAATTTCATGAAATTCCCAGTTTTGTGCTCATTTGCTAGCTCTTGCAGTCATCCAATTCTGCATTCATCAGTGGTCCCGTAGCTGCCCCTAGGGAGACCGACAGCGTGGATTCCAGGGTTGCTGGTGGTACTTGACCTCTGTCTTCTGCAGTAAATCCCTGGTCTTCACATTGATGCCACATATGGCTAGCTCTAGCTGAGAGCTGATTGAAGCTGCTTGCCACAGAAGTGTATTTTACTGGCAAGGTTAGAAGAGCTCTTGGCAGAGAAAAAAAGCAAGGTCTGAGTTGCGCTGGGGGGTACTACTCAATATGGTATTTCCCTTGTGTACCAGTGATACACGGTCTCAAAGCACCTCTGAATCCGTAGTCACGCCCATGTACTCAGAAGTTGCAATGCTGCTTTCCAGCAATTGGCTTTTTTTTTCACTAAGACCATCTGCTTGTTTCCCCTGGCTATTGCAGTGGACATCACTGGGAGAAGCTCTTGGTGTTTTTCACTAATCTCTGCCCCAGGAGTTATAGGATTGCTGCTCCTTAAAGTAACATGCGTCTCCCTGAAAATACCTGTATGCAAAATTTATGTCCGCTATGTGACTTTTTCCTGGGTACCATTCTCTATAATTTTTAAGCTTTATGTAACAAGGATCAGATGGCCTCCTCAAGGGTAGCTCAGCCAATTAGAGGAATCTAATTGTCCATCTCTAGAAGTAGAGTGGAGTGAGCCTTATGACTTGCTTGACGGTGAATGCATTTGGAAGCCACTCTTCTCGGCTAGCTGCTGGAAACAGCCTAGAGGCATGGGGCAGTTCTAGCCTTGCCTCACAATGTCCTAATCATCTTAGGGAGTTTGTTCTCAGGGTCTGATGCTGTGAGAGGCTGGTCACTGGTACCAGTCCAAGGAAAGGTTTGAGCTTCCAGACTTTGTTTTGCAAGACTGAGTCTTAAACTTGTATTGTGCTGCAATAATGGATCTTCTCTAAGTATCATTCATTAAAATACGCATGTGGTGATTTCATATCTCTAGAAGCTTTCCTGGACGAGTCATACTAAATGATCATACTATTCATCTAGCAACTTTTCTAAAAGTTTGACTTTGGGTACTCCACTTTACCTCCTCATCTTCCATCCACATGCAGCCAGTTCTCTTAAATCCGCAAAGCTAGAGCCGTATGGCTGTCCTGCTTCCCTGTTCCTGCCATTTAGTGGGATAAACAGGAGCCAACCTGAAAGTGTTCTGTATTTTGTTATAGAGCTACTGTGATGATTTATTCCCTCTCTGGGACTTTGCTCCCAGGAAGGTGGATGTTTAAGCGAAATAGAACCAAAAACCCAAAGCAGACATCCCACAACATCAGAATTTTGTTTCCTACTGCTACCCAGCTCAGGTAAACCCAGCACTGGAGGTTATTGCTCTATAGAGCTTCTTTGAACCCCTGTGAAGAACTGAGACTTTGTCCCCCGGCATGCTATTGTTGTCACTATCCGATTGTGCAAAAGAAAGGCAAAAACACCATCTCACACTCTGCTAAGCACCCCAAAAGTTTAACTTTGCAAAAAGAGAGAGTCCTCACCTCCATGCTGGCCAGTTCTTTGGCAGGGCTGAGACTGTAGATAGGGTTGGCTGTGCTGGACTGGAATTGGATGAGCAACAGCAAGAGAAAGCCACAGGAAAATGAGCCTTTAGTGTCCATGGTGCTGGGTTCGTTGGGAATAGGGAAGTTCAAGCTGTTTCTTCGGAGATGTCTCTTCAGGTCTCTTTCTTCCTTGTCCTGTCCTCTCTCTTCCGAAGCTTGTCTTTTATACTCTTTGGGTGTGATCTCTGCTTCCTAGGTTATCAGTGGATTTATCTGGGGCACATTCCAGTCCCACTGCAGGCATGCAGCTCTGTCAAGGGAAGATTCCCTTTATTAGCTGTCATTAGGCAGCAGCTGCTGTTGCTGAGGAATGTATGTCACAAGTCAGTGATTTCATGTCACTCCCCCTCCTCTTGATACCAGGCGCTGTGATTACATAGTCCAGTTGGAAATTCTTAGCAATTTTCTTTCAAGAGACCCCTATGGTCAGATTTACAGAGATGGGAAACAACCCTGAAACTACTCTAAACTCGGCTCAGTTAGAAGCTTTCCATAAGGAAATTACCTTTTACAGAGAAAACAATAGACTTTCCAGATGACTATTTGGTGGAGAGTAAAGGCTGAAGATAAATCTACTTTTAGGACACCTGAAGTATCATGCACGCTTTCCTTCTGTATATGGAATATGCACAGCCACCATGTACCATGGAGTGTGTTGAAAATCCCAGGTTTGGGCCACTTCTCTTTTCCCATTGCTGTTGAGGTTATATCAGTGTTGAGACTTTGTGTTTGCATGTTGCAAACAGCAGAGGCGCCCCGATCCGCACCTCAATACAGACAATAACTTCTAGACTGACTCTGCCGGGACATCGAGTACCTCCAGCCCCCCCAACAACCGACTTCGGCAGCTTGAAAAACACTAGTGTTCATTAACAGCTAAACGTTTAAATCTGTGGAATTTTTTTAAACATCAATGATAAGGCTTGACCCTACATTGATAAAATTTAAAGAGGAGATGGTCAGATTCAGCAATAATCTTCTTCTTATTACATCATACAAGAAAGCAACTTGCTCGGTGAGATCTTTAGATAGATGGCTTTCGGTGGTATTCAGCCAAGGTATCAGAATCTTGGCCCAAGGAAGAATGAATGAATATGTGTATATGTGTATTTTGGAGGGTTAAAATGAGAGGTTTAATATACTAAAACTAAACAGTATTTATTTGGTTTTTTGAGAGGTGAAGTTTTCAAGATTACATAAAACCTGCCTGTGCTTAAATGAGAAATTACAAAAATGCAGATTTGCTTCAATTTCCTCTTCCAGAATTGTCTCTGTGTATATAGTGCAACTAAAAAATAATCTTTTTTTACAGAACAGCAGGAGTGTTCTAAATCGTGAAGCATATTGCTTATCCTGCATTTCCCTAACATTTCTTGTTACTCTAAATTGAAACAAGAATGAATATATGAACAAGTTGAATATGTCAGTGTAGTAGCAATATGTTGACTTTTAATACAAATTTGGATCTTGAAAGAATCTCCTGAGTACAGTTTCTAAAGAATAATAGAACAATAAAACATTTCTCATCTCTTATATGTCTTAACATGGTGTTTGTGTACAAACATGTGCACATGCTGTTCACATGATCCGCTACCAAAATTATACTAGAAAGGACATTCTCAAGGTTGTGAAGTCAAGCTCAAATGCTACTTTTTCCTAATATGGCCTGAAGTCAGCCCAACTCTGTGTGTTCTGATGAAGTCCTTTATTATAAGAGCACTCCCTGTTTTTCCCCAATACTTTCTTTTTTCAGTACATTATGGCAGTACTCATTTTTTGTATTATTGTGAGTCTCAACACATTCTTATTTTGTGCTGTTCAAATTGTGCTTAAGAAAGAACTAAGATCCTGGTAGCTTTTTTTATGTACTGCAGTGTCTGTATAATTAGTTACAAGAATTCTCTTACTGCTGCTCTTGGGTGTGTATGTGTGTGTTTGCACCAGGGTTTAACTTTGTATTGTAAACTGAGAAAGTGTGAGAAGATAAACCAGAATTATTCATTTATATTGAATGTCCAGTTTAAGATAACTAGGATCTGTTATTAATTTTTGTTTCTTTCTTCACACACAACCCTTTTGCTAAGTATTCTCTAGTGCTGTCTCTGTGCAAAAACACTCTGTCACTCAATCTGCACTTTGCCTGAGAGCTCAGCACCTCTGTAAAGCAACCCCTGGGGCACAAACCCGGCAGCAAGAAACTGAGGAACACAGTGTCAGTCACAGGTGTGAAATATTTAGCTTGGAGTGACCAGTCCCTGTGAAACAATCTAATATTCCAGGATTGTACTCAATAACCTGGACCCACAGATACTCCTGTCTTTTACTGGTTTGTTCATTTTCCATCTTCTGTATTCCACAGCAGATAAATGAGATGTAGGGGCCTGACTTCAGCCTTGGCAACACTTTTCTAAGAGAGATTTCTGTGCATTATTTCATCTAGTATGTACGGAAGTATGTAGATGGGATAAAATGGCTGACCGTCACAGTAGCTACTGTATTTTCAAAGCCAAGTTCTGCACGCTATTATCCATGTCACAGCCCTGCCAAAGCAAATGGAGCATAAAATGTCAGAACTCAGCTCATCATTATTGAAGCTATAAAGCTCACGTCTTTGGTTGATTGTGGTATCTCAGTATCATCACCCTGGCAAGATTAATATGAACTTTAGGCTTTATAGCCCAGTGATGGATAGTCAAGACTCAGGCATTGCCCATGCTTAGCTGGCCACTTGCCTGGAAAAAACTCTGTTGGGAGTCTTAACAGGACAGCAGGTTCTTACAAAAAGCATGCTGCGACTGGTTTTAGGGTTGGGAAATGGGCACGTTTCACCAGCATCTCAGGGTATGGGGCAGGAGGTGTGGGGACATGAGGCTCCATTAGAAAGCAGCACTGGCTGCTGGGAGCAGAGAGGGGAGAGCACCAAGGGTGCTGCTGGCAGCCCCGTGTGTGGACCCCTGCGAGGAGGATGAGGATGGTGCACAGACAGAGCTGAACCGAGGATCCCCTGCCCCTTCCCCAGCAGGAATGGTGAGATGCCTGTGTTTTTCAGCTCTGTAAGGCTAAGGACTCTAAGCCTTGGGGCTGGTGTCATGTGGATAGACCAGTCCTAGCTGAGGGCCCTGCCTGCTGCATGTCCTTCTAGTGATGTCCCTTCTATTGCCATTTTGCAGCTGAGGAGGACCAGAGTGTGAGCTGATTGGAAAGAGCCTTTGTAGTCCTGTGCTGAGGAAGCGGCTGGGTTTGGATCCCTTTCATCTCCCACTGACTAAACCCTTTGACAAGACTATGCCGTACCCCACCCAAGCTCTCCTTCCCTGCCTCACAATTCGGTTAGATCAAGAAGGGAACGAAGAGATGAGGCCATCAGTGCGGGGAAACAAAAGGGAAATGCAATAATGTCCAGTACAGGGCATGCAGAACCAAGATCATGGGACAGGCCATACTGCAATTAAGATAGTCAAGTGGTGCCTCACTTTTTCCATGGGGGAGGAAACTTATTTTCATCCCAAACATGGATTGTTTCTCCGGCTGGTTGGGATATATTATCTCTGTGATGTGGCTGCCCCTTCCTTCGCTGGACTCTCCAGGCTCGATGCAGGCAGTGCCTTTAGACCAGGGCGTTTGGCAGTGCCGGGAGCCTTGCTGTCTGGTCGGGGCTCCCTGTGCTGCACAGCCTTGTCTCGAGAGGCCGCAGAAGGACGAGGGGGCTGTGCTGGGCCGGGGCAGCGGGGCTTGGCTGCGTGCCGGGCCGGGCAGGGGGAGGCAGAGCCCCGGGCGGCAGGGCCGAGCCCCGAGCGGGCGGGGGGAGCCCGGCATGCGGCCGACTGGCGTCTGTCCCGGGTGCTGAAGGCCGCTCCGCCCTCACCGGCAGCCGTTCCGCGGCCGCTGCCAAATGTATTTTTGGAGCGATGTAGCCCTTCTGTCCTTAGCGGCACCCCGTGTCGCTCCGCCGCGCCAGACTCGGCACTGATACCCGCGGCTTAGCCCGTGGGACGGGGTGCGTGTGGGACACTACCTGGAGTTAACCCCAAGCCCAGCGCCCACCGCCTGGGAAGGTTCACAGCTAGCAGCGGTGAAGCCGTCGGGAAAGGCATCCCAGCTCGCTGGCACGGCCCCAGAGCTGGCATCGGTGCCTGACAGTGCCTCTCCAGGGCAGCGTGGAGGGTCGCCGGACTGAGCGTTGTCCCGGAAGCATGCAACCGCCATCCTTCCTGCTGCTGCGACCCTCCGGCAAAGGCTCATCCAGACCTGGTGGGATGCTCTGGCCAGGGTCGGACCGAACCCTTAAGGCAGAGGAGTGCCCTGGAGGGGATTTCTATATCCTCTGACCGTGTGCTATGCCGTGACCGAAAAAAACACTCACAAAAGGCAACGCAGGCTTTGTACAAAAGTTTATTGCTGCATACCCCACCGCCGCTGAGGCTCCGGAGGGAGCCTGGCTGTCTGGCTGCTGAACACCGGCCTGGAGGCTCGGAAAGCACTTGGGAGCTGGTGCCGGCTTCAGCTTCTCCCTCTCCTCCAGAAACCTGGGAGAGAAGGGCAGAGAGCTGCTGGGGGAGCCGCTCCGCGTCTCTCAGCGGCTGCCCCGACCTCCCCCGCCTCCCTGCGCCACGGGCTCCAGCCCGGCACCTACGGGCTCTGTACTGGTTGCATCCCAGCCCCGTCTGCGCGCCGATCCTCTCCATCCTCGTCCCGAAGCAGCCGGAGAAGTGCCTCCGTCTGTAGGAGGAGAGGAGGCTCCTCCACTGGCTCTGCCCCTCGGCCGGCCGGCTCTCCGCCCCCGGGAGCTCCCCCTCCGAGCCGCCCTCCTCAGCCCCCGCCGCCGGCTCGTCTTCCAGGCCCGGTTCCCCTTCTTCCTCCCGGAGCTGCCCCAGCGTTTCCAGGAGGTCCTGAAGAGGGAGGGAAGGAGAGAGGAGGAGCGATGGCCGCGACGGGGGGGACAGGGACCCCCTCTCCTGCCCCTTCGCCCCGGCGGGACGGGTGCGGGTGGCCTCCCCGGGAGCCCCGGCTCCGGTACCTGCAGGGACCGCAGCTCCGCGCCCTGCTCGCCACCGGCCGGCCGCGCTCCTGCCCATGGCGGGCCGAGCAGCAGCAGCAGCAGCGAGGCCCCGCAGCACAGAGCCGGGAGCTGCATCCTGATCCTGTCCTATTCTGTCCTAAGCGAGCTGGGCACCGTGTCGCTGCTTTGCCCGTGGATACCTCTCCTTATATCCCCACTCTCTGCCCGGAGGGAGCTCAGCTGCCTCCTGCCAGATCCCCGCAGGAGCCGGAGTGCCGCACTCAGCCCCCCGGCTTCGATAAGGCAACTGGTTACAACCGGCCCCACAGGTGACCCTCCAGAAGAAGGGGGTCCCCTGAGTGCAGCAGCTCCTCCAGAGGGAGAGAACTGCCCCGAGTCATCTCCTCCCCTCCTGGCACCACTCATTTTCCCTGTGATTTCCTCCCCCACCACTCTCCATCACTGTTAGGTAGGAGTTGATGCAGTGAAAGGACTGTGCGCTTTCTGCCTGGTTGCTCTGCCTCACATCTGCAGGCAGGCAGGAGCTGTGAGCTGGCCCAAGCAGGGGGTTGATTTCACCTCCAAGGCAATGAGAGATGGATTATTTCTCCTCCATGAGGGAGAGAAGTGGGGGGGGAATCAGAAATTTTCCTCTGTCTGCAGCAGCTTCCAACAGCTTTTTCCTTTCTGTATAAATATGTTTGTGCTATGTGAATAGCCCAGATCCTGAGATTTGGGTTTAGGAAATTTTTTTCCTTTGGAGTTCATAGGATGATGGTTCTTGACTTCCTCTGGCATGGTCTGCAAACTCTTCCCTCTGCAGCTAAGAGGTACTAACCCTTCAATGGCCTAGGTTTGCCTTGAGCAATAGTATAGATGATCACTGTGCTATAAATGTTTCTTGCTTTTCAACCCTGCCTTGGCTACAGCAGTGAATCAGTCACCACCCTCTCCTCATGCCCCACCACCTTTCCCATAAATGATGGTGTCTTCTGTCCCCCACAGCTTGGGCTGGATGAGAAATTCCCGTGGAAAAAATGTTCTTTCAGACAGTCCAGTAGCCTGCCCAAAGAAAGAGATTTTGTAGATCTTTGGATTTAGGCTCCCCAGACAAAATTCTCTGAATTACCAATTTGGTGACTGTAACAGGCAGCCTGTTTGTATGAAACTTTCTCTTGTTTTGCCTCAGAGGTTTGCAGCAGTTTCTTATTAACTTTCAGGAGAACTTTTGGCATCTCTCTTGTGTGAGTGGTGACTTTCAACTATAAATGAGTGCAATTTACACTTGTCCTGGGGTGCAAATCAAGATGACCTGTTTAGATCCTTACAGAATGAAAGGCAGAGCCCACGATATCCAGCGGGTAGAGCAGCAGACGGGGTCCTTTCAGTCACTGCCTGGATAATATTAAAGCAATTACACTAAGTCTCTGCCTTCTGCCCTCCTCGTTTGCTTAGCCAGTACACTAACAAATCTCTCTCATTTCACATGATATGCAGTGGTTTCTGCTTGGGCCCTTATTTCAGAGACTGTCCTAAAGCTCTGCAAAGCCAAAGAAAGCATTTCCTCTGATTTCAGAGGGTTTGAACTAAGCTGTTGTGGACTTATTACTGCTAGGTGCTGTATGAACAAGCAACAACATACTTTATGTTTTTACATCTCCTTCCCCCATTTTCTTGTTCTAGGTTTGTTCCACAAATCTACCTACAGCTGACATAATTTATCTTAGATTGGAAGCGAACTAGCAATATCAGCTGGTGTGGGACAGTGGTCTCTGCATCCGGCAGTCTTACCAGTTGGCAAGCAGTTTTGTTTAAAGCACCACAGCAGTGAAGAATCTGGCAGAGAAATGAGGTATGTTTTGAAAGTATGGTACGTGAATGAAGGAAGCTTGCATCAGGTGGGAGTGTTATGTTGATACAGAACAAGAGCAGATAGCTAAGGTGAGGATGTGTATCATCCTCAATTTTGTATGTAGTAAAGGAGGGGAAAGGGATAGAGGATTGAGAGTGTATAGGATCTGTGTGATGACCAAGGGGAATAAATATAACCTAGCTCTCCAATAATAAACTAGGCAGACTTCAGTCTTGGATGAGACCAAAGCTGATTGCTGCCTAGCATCACTTATAAACAGGTACCCCAAAAGCAGACACATTTGAGAAAGATATCTGTATGTTTCTGTCTGTGTAGGAGTAATTTTATTGCAGGCTTTTCTCCTCTGTGACTTCTGTAATCCTAGTCTGTAGATTCATGCACTGCTTCTTAGTGGAGATGGAAATGACACAGCTGGAAATGACACAGCTAGAGATGAGCTTCCCCCATCTGACTGGCATGCTAACTTCAAAGGTTAGCTTTGATTATTTAAATGCTAATAGAACTCAGCAAATTACCTGAAGTATAAACACACCTGGCTTCAGTCCTAGGGATCTAATTATGGAGCCTTTAATGTGAAAGAAATTGTTCTTGCTTTCTGAAAAGTGGCTTTTTAAAATGTTCACACAAAATGCCAGGTGATGGGATGGCACATTACCAGCTCAGCCTCTGTGGAATTGGAGCTCTTCGCTATTTATCTTCTGTAGGATTCTCTTCACAAGTGCTCACAGCTCAGTCTTCAACCTCCTCTGACCTCTGTTGTTTTATCTGCGAATAATTTTAGTGACCCACAGTTTGTGTTAGTGTAGCTGAGTTTGGAAACAGGCTGAGAATTTTCAGGAAACAAACTCCAGTAGTACCTACCCTTCGTAGGATTTTCAGTGTATGCAGTGTTGACATTTCTACATCAGGAAGCTTTTACGCCTATGAGAATGTGCCTACTCTTAGGGTTACTGAGAGCTAGGAGCAAGCTGTCAGACCCAGGATTATTAGGAAGGAGGTTGTAAGCTTCCCATTAGCACCAACTGTCACAAGATACTAGCTCTTCATTGTTTGACACCATAATGTCTGTGGGCTGTATGGATTAACCTTTCCACCATAGAGGTTGGACCTGGGCCAGCCCTGGGGCTAGCACACCTGAAGAGGGACTCTGTTTAAAGGAAGCTGGATGCTTCCTCTCAGATTCCTGGGAGTAAGTGTGTCTGCTTCTTCTTAGTGCAAGTAAGTTGTGTATTAGGGGGGGAAAAAGAAGTGAAAAATGTCTTCCTGACTGTATGAAGTGTGTTAAGTTAGAATAATGAGTCAGAAATCTCTTTGCTTGTGTTTGTGCAGGGTAGAGGTCTTTGTAAGATGGAAGCTGCAGCAAGGGAGAGTGTTATCTGTATGGCCTACTGAGAGTCCAGACCTCCAGGAAAATTTGCCTATGAATTACTGTGCCGTCTGTGGGGCTCCATCTAGAAGAGCTATTTGCGCTGATCAGACTGCAGCATTAGTTTTGAAGATATGCATAGCCTGTCTATTGATATGCGAATTATGCTGAAAATTGATTTATTCTTTCATCCTCCATCCCTCACTTTAATTCTTCATCTGACTGGTGAAATGCTTAATTTTCTTGTTGCTTTGCTTAGGAAAGGCAACATGGAATATAATAAATTCATTGTATGGACTGTTCCATTGTTTGAGAGCTTGTGTTCAGGGGTGTCTATGTAAGTGATGAGACCATTCCTTGCTAGCAAGTGTCTGTTTAGAGTATTTTCACTGTTGCTGCTGCTTTGTTATCATGATTAACTTCAACAGAGCAACCAGCAAACAGCATAAGACCTAATAAAGACTGTTGACTGGAGAAGTCTTCAGGATATGTTTTGAATTTTCTGCTCAGCGTTTGTGTTGATAGCCTTGTAACTACTGTCTGAGGACAGAAAGGTTCTGGAGGATGGAATAGTCATAGACAGGTAGAATTAATAGTAATTTCTAAATTTCTGAAAGATTGCAAGAAAATAGAGAAATTGTTGGTAGCTTTTGGAAGGGGAGAGTATCTCCATTAACAAATCATTCTGTGCTTTCTGGTCTCTGATAGTCACCTTTTAGGTGTTGAAATGTGTTATTGAAAAGTGTTGTTGTTTGGGGCCAAGCTCTTTTCAGTAGTGCCCAGCGACAGGACAAGGGGCAATGGGCACAAACTGAAGCACAGGAAGTTCCGTCTGAACATGAGGAAGAACTTCTTCCCTCTGAGGGTGACAGAGCACTGGAACAGGCTGCCCAGGGAGGTTGTGG
>Ga0065711_1037828_pt1 | contig 19433 bp, 8 predicted proteins | sample Hoacrofraction12_FD_59098 | JGI IMG/M metagenome (GOLD analysis project Ga0065711, IMG submission 59098) | Hoatzin crop microbial communities from Cojedes, Venezuela - Epithelial fraction 12 v2 (version 2) | ecosystem: Host-associated > Birds > Digestive system > Esophagus > Crop | place...
CCCCCCCATTTTTTTTTTCCCCTGAAGAGCTGTTCGTATTCTCAAGTCACAATCTATTTTTGGAAGTGCCTGCTGAAATGTTTCAGGTCAGAACATGTAATACCCTCTAAGGTTGCCTTCAGCATTCAACTGTGGATGAACTGGCAGGAGGTTCAGTAATACAGTGTTAGATAATGGGTTGCCATGGCAACATTTCTGCCTTCTGCCAAATTTTGGAGCTCAAGTTTCAAAGCTGATCTCAAACCAACGTCTCTTCCAAAAAATCTCCAGCTCTTATTAAAAATAGCAAACACAGAACCATATTCCTCTCAATAAAATCCATGTCATGTGAAAGAAAGCAGTCCTTTCTTGGCCATTTACTTCCAGTGCTATTCCTCCAACTCTTCTGACCACAGTATTGGCTTGTCTTATATTAAAGTGCTAGATTTCCACTATGACTTTGCCTGACTTAAAAATCAAGCATGTAATATTTATATGTTTCTATTCCAGTATGTAGAAGATATGCATGGCATTTCTCAGGCAAGCAGCAGAGTTTAAAAGCAGTTGTTTTACTGGGGCTTTTCAAAGCGCCTTTATTCACTGCCCTGTGCAGTCACCTGTGAACCTCAGGTGACTCGAAACACAGCACAAGTCAAACCAGAAATTTCCAAATAACTAACTTTTCAGTTTCCTAAATGTTCTGAAAGAGCAGTAGAAAAGTTTGCCTTAATTTTATGGAATTTAGGGGAGTGGGAAAAAACTCTAGACCTATCAAATAGGTTTTAGCAATACAGAAGGTAAGGCAGTAAAGAGTTAAATTTATAATAGGGCTTGAGTGTCATTCATAAACTGCAGTGATGGCAGATTCCAGCATTATAGTCCAATTCTTAAAGCATCTGAATTTGGGTTTCCATCTCCCAGCTCTAAGTTCTCAAAAAGATAATACATATTTAAACAGCATCACAACAACAACAACAAAAAACCCCACAAACATCACAACTCAAAAACCCTGAACAGAGAAAGAATGACAGGAGATACAGTACATGAGGGGGTTTTTCTTCAGAATGTCAATCTCTTTCCACTTGGTCTTCAGAAAGGGCCCACACTTGGAATCAGCTAAAAAGAAGAGATGCAGTTTAGCAGTCCCTGGCACTTCAGATAAGAAAGATGATCATCATCTTCTAAATCCCTCTCAGTGATGGACATGCCTATGGATTTTCTCAAACTGTTTCCTGTCAAAAGCAAATGCAATAATCCCAACATCAACTGGCAAGGCATCAGCAGACCAGAATTTCAATACACACGGTCTGCCTTGCACATCTTGCTCTTTCATGCTAAAAATGAACTGCCGGCGTAGCACCTTTGCGCTGTTCGGCAGTTGGAGAATCCTGCAGCACAGAGCAGCATCATGTCTTAGTTGTGATAAGTAAAGGAGGCAGTTTGCGTTCTCCAAAGAGGAGCACACATCAAAATGAATGCGATGACAAGTCTTCAAAAAGTGTGCTGCACTTCATGCAAAAGGCTTCTCAAAAGCAAGTAGATACAGATTCTGAACACAGCATTTGCTCTTGCCTGTGTCTCTCTTTCAGAACACGATGGTTCTGTATCACTGGAGTGTTTCTCTGCATATAATGTCACTATACCAAAGTTAGATAATGGACTACCAATAAATTCACTTCAGTCACAACATAAATGATGAAATCCTACAAAGCAGAGGAAGTTGCCTTTAACAATTTCATGTTGTGGTACATAAAGCTTTCTCCAAAAGTTTTAGATTACTGAGATCTTTTTGCTGCAAAAGCAAGGTAACAGGGACAGAAATCATGAAGCACAACAGGTCTGGCTGATTCATGCCTAAAATATAAATCAGATTGCCTCACAAAATATTTTTAAAGATTTATCTTGGTGAAATATTTTATTCTAGGTGGTCTATTATACAAATAATGTTGACTGAAAGCAGAGCAATTTCCTTGTCTCATCTCTTTCTGCACTAAGTGCGTGCATTATTGTTGTATGTACTTTCCTAAAGCAAACTGAATCTCCTTCACAAGCTACAAAAAAATCTTTTAAACTACTTAAATCATAAACCTCCCTGATTCTCTGCTGTACTATGCTTTACACAGGGGTCTTATTTGTACTTCCTATAATTACATGTCTGTACATCTGCAAATGTGTTTGTTGTTACCAGATTATGGCAACACATTTGAATCTTTAGAGGAAAGTTCAAGCATAATGTTACACACACACAAACGACACAAAAGAAGGCCTTTTAAAGACTCATATTATTTCCTCTGCAGTAATTTTAAGATATTAATGTCTTTAATACCTTAGTAAAAAACTTAGATACTCATAAATTCTAATGACATATTGGTGTCCACAAGTTTCACTGGTTCCTGCACGTTTTTTAGCACGTAAGGGTTTTATAGAGTCGGATCAGAGAAGAAATGACTTAAAACCTCCCAAAATATATTCTGGAGGTCAAACAATAAAGTCCTCACACTGTCATTTTAAAAATTACTTCCAGAGAAGAGATCAGTAGAAATTTTGGCAGTTTCGTTCACAGCTTTTCAAAGCAAAATAAATTCCATCCTATCCCATAACAGAACTAAAATTGTGGCACTTCAGAAAATTCTCTCATTACTGATGCAATCAGCTGCCAAAGTGGTGTATCAATGATTTTTTAACAAACACAGATAAATGTACACATAAATTACATACAGTATATTTGTAGTGCACACTGCCAAAGGAAACAAATGTCTTCTAACTTTGGAGATGCTATGTTACAGGTTTAATAAGAAAGCAGATTTATTTCTTAATACAAGCACAAAATAATAGCTACTTTACTTTCACGGTCCTGATCATAAGAGAGTGAAAATACATCGCAGAACCACTACAGCTATGCTTATTACAGTTAGTTACCTACCTGAATTGTTTAAGTAGTTGATGAAAACACACAAAACTTGTGAGCTTCTGCTCTCTCACACTTAAGACTGACTTTAAATCAGGTTGTTTACAGAACTGTGTTTCCTATTGGCATCAGCCATCTACAAAAGCATGTGCACAGCCTGACAAGCTTGCATGACATTCTTCCATTTGACTAAAAAACGACTGAACCTGTTTTATAAGAGGAGATATTTACCCAGATGAATTAATTGGCAACATTTTTTTCTGAAATACAGAAGTGTATTAGGCAAATATACACTAGTCAAAGAAAAGCTATGTAAAATTATTGGAGTACCTTTTTTTAAGAGTAAAATTTTAGTAGCTTAACAGTTGCACTAATCTGTTCATTGTGTTATTTTACAGTAAATCAAATCTCCTCTCCCAAAACCCCTTCCACTGAAGTCACCCCACCCAATGCTATGATCAAAGTGCAGTAACGAGACAGAAATACTACATTACATTCTTTTGAGATTTTTGTCTATTCAGGAGTGTATTCTTGCTGGGTATTGGTTAATCAGTGAACCAGAATGGAGAAGGATTATCTTTGATGGGTGAAGGTGAATTTGAAGTACGGACACGCTTTTTACATAGCCAATATGTAATCTGTCCCAAAGTACCTGGATTATACGCATATATGGGCATGGACAATGGTCAGGCCAAAGTAATTATTGAGACAATTTGCTGTAGCTGCACAAACTCACAGACCTGATTTTGTATCTGTACAAGACAAGTGAAAAATTTACATCTACCCCAAATACTTAAAAAGAACAGGAAGTATGGGAAATATTTTGTTGCCTTTACTTGTATGGTGGGTAGAGAAAAATATAGTCTATGGTTGTTGAATACATGGTAAGTTTATTTCTCTCTACCCAAAACTATTTTCACCGCTGTATGAAAGTAATGAGAGCTGTACTGTAAACTAGCCAAGACAGCAAGTCTGAGGCTTACAGTTCTGTAGCACAGCTTCAGTAGCACAAATAATCACTGTGTATCCCTGACATTTTAAATTACTGTACAACATCTGCAAACTGACAGTCGCTGCTATGTAATTAAGTAATAAGAGATGTTTGGCAAGATTTATGTGTTGGGGAGAACCCACTGAAACCTAATAGGTTTTTGACAGGGCTGAAGAAGAATGGACCAAACTTAATCACTATACTGGTGGACCGTATCATTTCCTGACTAAGGAATTTTTTTTAAGTTTTATTATTATGTTTATTTGCTTTAAAAACAAGCAATTCAAGAGACTCTCTCAAACTCAGAAAGTAATTATTTGTACTAGTTAGGCTATTAATGGAACTGTGTGGGTTACATAACACAACACAGGAATTTCCACACAGTTGTGTTCATACTCTGCTAAATTGAAGATGTGGGAAATGTGCATTCAGCCTAGGGGTAAATAATATAGGAAAAAATATCAAAACTGGTTTTGGGGAAAATCAGGAAGACAGAGAAAATACAGGATAAAATAAAACCACCTTGAGTTAAAAAAAATAAAGCAAGGAAAGGCTTTACTTGTGCTATGGAATTCAGCACTTAATTCTTTATAGGAATGACAGGACAACTGTGCACCATTAAAAAAAGAAAGCTTAGCTTGCAGCTAAAGAACGCTATCATACTGATAGAAAATATAACTTCAACGCTGTCTCTTTTACAGTGAAATGGATGATCTATTTCAATTACTTTAAAACTTGATAAAGAGAACATAACGTAAGGACAATTTTGCACTGACCTGGACTAGGTGCCTGCGATCTTCTCATTCCAGATTATTTCATTAAACATTGAGATTGCAGCTCTGATCCATTTTACATGATTTTACACTGCTGACAGAGTATTTTAAACAGGCTTCAAGAAGGAATCTGATATTTCTCTTTTGTTTCTTTTTTTCCAAACATGTTTTTTAATCCTTGGACTGAAATGGTTTCATATCCATGTCTCGCAGCCCCCCCAGGAGGGTCCACACAGCATTTCTCATGTGCCTCATTCCCACTAGGCAGAGCCCGTTTGCATGGTGATGTCTTCAGGTGCCACACAAACTGTGTCCAATGGTTTGAAAATTCTCTGAATTCTGTTCTTCAAACCTGCATCCACCCTTCTGAGAGACTCAGCTAGGAAGTGTGCTGTACTGCAAAGCCCTCCATGGCTGTTACCTGCTAATTCACAAAACCTGGGCTGGGCTGAGTACCAGCAGCAGCTGATGAACACTAATTACAATTTGTAAAGACTAGAACAGACTTATTAGCTCTGCCTCATTCCTTCTTTACTTTTAAATTTTGCTGCCGTAGATCAGTATCATGTGGGAATAATGTCTCCAAACAGTTCTGCAAACAGCTATAAAAATGATGACACAAAGTAAAGCCTATCCTTAGAAGTCATAGCAGCACCAAGGGAAACTATTAGGTCCTACATGCTGAGAATTCAAATACTGTATTTATACTAAGTATATACTTCTTTGCCTTGCTGAAATACAGCCAGGCAATGAGCTTGCAGCTCGGTTGTCAGGAGGCAATCTCCTATGATAAAGCCTTCAAGGAATTTCGACTAACGTGTATAGCTAAGGGTGCAGCTCTTTTGTGGTTTAGCTTTCAGTCTTGGAAAGCTGACTTGTGTGTCTAGCTCGACTGCACGCTGGCCACGCGTGATGTTTGGTACAGAGAAGTGGCTTTGTAGGACTGGAGAAGGCTCTTTTCCTCCCTCCCTGTGGTGGGGAAGTGAGGCCATTACACACCTGCTGCAATGAAGGGCAAAAATCTAACAGGACTGCTGCTTTTCTACCACATTTGGGCTCCTGATAGGTGAAGAGCCTAAAATCCTTTCCGACTGTGTGCATCCGAACAACGACAGGAGCCCACGCTGACCCAAAGGCTGAAGAGTCACTTCTTCTCTGCAGGGCTACTGTGCAGCCGGCCCTTCCCTTCCCTCCCGCCCCGCTTTGTGCTCCAGCTATTGTAGTTATTTTGAGGACTGAAAAAAATCTGTGTTACCCCTTTCACCTTCCCCACCAGGTTTCTCTTTCTGTTGCCTCTCCCGGGCTCCCCACAGAGCTCCCCCCTTTCCCCGGCGCCATGAGGGCTCTGCAGGGCCTTCCCCGAAGGGTGTGCCGCAGGGCTGCCCCAGGCCCGGCTGGGCAGGCTGGGGATCCTCCGCTGCTGGACTCTCCCCGTCAGACTGGGAACACGGGCTGGAAACAGCGGGCAGAGGAGGCAGAGGCCTCTGCCAGGCAGCAGTTCCCAGCCCCACCTTCATCCAGCCAGCCGCTTCCCGCTGCTGGGGCCTGGAGGCTTCGCCAGCAAGGCCACGAATTGTGGAGGGGACAGGAGAATTGGCTAATGGTGGACGCAGGCACGGAACAAAAGCCAAAAATGGCAAACCTGGAGTCATGCAGAGTCAGCCTAGTTAGTGATGTCTGGTGAGAGCAAGTTGGATACAGGCCAGAGAATCTTCCTGAGGGGAGACCAGAAAGTATGATGAAGCTGCGATTTTTCCTGAAGGATGGAAGCCACGGAGAGACACTGTTTAGGCTTCATACTTCCTTTACTGGAGGAGGAGGAAAGATATTGTCCGGAGACTTACAATATGCTATTAATTACAGAATGTGTGCAACGTACACAAAATACAAAACTGTATTTAGAAAATACCGATTATCAGAGAATTACATTTCATCTGTACTCTCAAAATAAATAATTAATTGAATTAATTGCACTAATCTGAAGAGCTGTGCCAAAATGAATAGATTCAAATTTAAAATATCTAAAAGTGCACTAGATAAGAAAATGTGTTGTTGCCATCTATATAAGGCCCAGTTCTACATCTTTAAGTGCTTTAATAAAGTCTGCAATCTTCATGCAGTTGAAAAGAACATCAGAGAATCTACCATCACACCACCCAGTAGAGCGAAAGGCAAGCAGCAGTCTGTACTCCGAGTAGCTTACTGCCTGAAACAAACTACTTCGCAAGGCACTGGAGGGAAAAACCTCCTCTGTCTCTAAAGGAAGGAAGGATGTTCAGAATGGAGAGATGATACACAGCACATTACATCAAATCACTGTGAGTACTCAACAGACTGCATAAGTAGCTTTTGTCATATGAAAGATATAGCTTTCATTATAAAAAGGATCTCTTATTTTTGTGTTTTTTGTACAAAACTTTTGGGTTACTGGAATAGATACATTAATATAAATTAACCAGTATAGACTGTATATGTTTACAATCTTAAATGTAAATTAGAAGTCTCTCTGCGCAAATGAATTTACATACCTCCGTTGTCAGATGTAAACTATTGTAAGAATGAGACTTACATGAGTTGAACTTTACTTCCAGAAACGCTGCAGGTCTTGGAGCCACCCCAGTTCAGTATCAACTGCAAGAATACAGCCAAAGAATTTAAAATGCACTCTGGTCATCAATTTGATTATTAGCTGTAAACTTTATTTTGCTTTTTTAAACAAGGTTTCCTTCACTAGGCCTTAATTGATACTCCTGGAATAAAAAAAAAACACAATCAGGGTAGAATTCACAAGTTTCTTCAACATTGAATGCTTCACATGAATGCATTATAAACATATAACTATATATAAAACTATATATTAAATTATATAAAAAAGTGACTGAAAACTGAAAAAAACCCCATACAGTTATATAAGAAGATTTGTGCAGCGTTAGTAAAAATATTGACAAAGATACGCAAGTTAAAGATTTCTCTACTATAGAATGAGGCGAAGAGGCAATTGTAATCCTGCAGGTTGATGAAGAAAGAAAATAATTATAACAATAATATAGTGGTATAAACAAACAGGCAGAGTAAGCTTCACCTTTTTATTAAATCTTCTTGGAGTCTACCAAGTCTATGAAAATAATGTGATTAAAGATCGTACTATAGCAATGATATGAATCACACAACAGATTTTTAGAATTTCTGTATCATTTCCTCTAGAGGATAAAATATGTGGTATTTTGCAAGAGGACTCTATGTCCTAGTAACACAGTGATGCCTTTTCTGTGGCATGTACTTGTTACTATGTGAGAGGTCTGCAAGCCAGAATGATTAGACGGTGTCAGGCAGAAAAACAATGAGCTGTGTTGCAGCATACAGAAAGCAATTTCAGAGGGAGAAAAATGCCCAAATGGATCAGCAAGAAGCAGCTATTGAGTAAGCAGAGGCAAATAGCTTTTCTTTTCCCACTGGTTTCTTCCATAACATTTTCATTAACATGAAACATAAAATTACGAAATGAAGCATTAAAAAAAGAAAAATCAACTGCTAACAGTGATTAAGAGGCAATCACATGTCAAAGCCTTTTCTGTGTTTCTATGGTTAGCTGAAAATTTTATTTGAAAGCAGTGGAATTTGGTAGGTATATTTTTTCATGTGATCTTTAATTCCACATTAACACCACCATGATTACAGACTTTGTTCTTTAAAGTCGATTGTATTTTACTTTAAAATGGTAATAGCATCTAATATGCCTAAATGTTCACTGTATCAAGAAAGTGTAAAGCCATCAGCTACTCACTAACAAGAGGCATTAGCAGTAACAATTTAGGAAACTCAGTGAGCCAAACGCCATGACTCCAACTGTATCAAGTACCTTAAAATGTGTTCTAAAGGAAAGCAAAAGTACCTTAAGACACCTGATAATGAAATTGAGCCCTCACAATGATTTGATGTAAGCAGTCTTTTAAATTGACATCATCAATCAAGAGCATCTCTCTTGTTTGTGACATATGCTAAACTATGTTGGTTAGATATTACCAATTTATTTCATCAGAAGTTTACCTTCAGGAGGCTTGCTAAGCTTAACTTCTTCTCGAACAGCTCTCTGGTAGTTTATTTGTAATATGATTTAATTTATTACAACAGCGAGCTCTTTGCTATCTCAAGAATTTCTACAGTTAACGTATGCAGCTGCAAGTGTTTTCCTTAACCAAAGAGAAAAGGGCTGCTTTCCATTGCCAAACCTCATCTGTACCCATATATCCATCGATAATGTGTATTGCTGTTCTGCATCTATTTCTATAGTTCATTAATGGACCTTTCAGGAAATGGTTCTACCTGACGTTATCGCAGAAGTACCAGCAATTCCTGCTGACCAGTACAGTACTGTAGAGTTGCTGCCTTCCAGACAGGCAGGGTAGACTATTTGCATCTCACTCAAACATCCAAAACTGAGCTGGAATTTTATAATGGAATTAAAGTTTTTGTCTCAAGGACTACTTGTCTACTGCTTTTAACACAGAAACTCTGGTTGTTACACCTACAGAAAATCTTCTCACATCACTGATGCTTGGGACAGCCCAAGTCGCACCATAATTCATGTTCAAGAAGAAGAGATATGGGACTGGATCAAATAAGACTACTGACGAAGTCCTGAAAATAATTAAGACAGCATAATCTACACTAAAAAATGAGATGCTATACTCCATCACACCCCTACCCCAATCCGTAACTAAATTTCTCAACCATTTTATGCTAAAGAATCAGATTTAACATGTTGGGTTCTGTTCTTCTGTTTCTCTTTCAGCAGGCTGTGTTTCTCTCTTTCTTTAGGAATCTGTCACTAACAGGCTTTGCCTCAGAACATTATGTGTTATGTTCAGTAATCTGTGCTTTCTGGAGGTTTCATGGTATTCCTCGCTCCCTGAAATTTGCTATCACTTGCAAATTTGATCACTATGTTGTTTAGGACTTTTTTTATTATTACTTCACATATATGAAGATAAAACATACTACATTTTACTATCAGTTCTCCAGTTTTAATCTTGTGATACAGTACTTATGTGTACAACATCTGTGTTTTTTCCCCAGAAAATATGAAAACATTTAATGAAAATTTCTTATGCACCGAAATATATCTGCTGAGCCTGTCCATTCTAAAAATGGCAAACACGACAGAACCAAAGTTTTTTGCATGGGAAGGATAGGACTTGGATGGTTTAAGTGTGTTTTTTTGTTTTTATATTCTGGGCTAGCATCACAGAGTTAAAGTGCAGCCTCAAGGCGCCTTGGCAGCTGACAACAGCTAGAGCCAGGCTGAATGACAATAATACTGTGATGTGGATCCGTATGGCTTTTTGTCAAAGTAAAAATTGAGTTATTGTGTGCTTTTACAGGTGGCATGACCAAAAGGATGGTGTTAGGATGCTGGGAGACAGTGTGCTGACAAGAATATTGGTTCACAGCACTTTTTCAGATGAGCTTTGACTGTGATGCTTGTAATCATACGATTTTTAAGTGTATTCTGTCCCTTGCATTCTTACAGTATCACAAAGGAGAGATCAAATGTCTGGGAAAATTGGTAGGAAAACTGATGACAACTGAGAGGGACAGTGAAGGTAGAAAAAAGGCTGATGGATCACTATGCTTCAAAAAGACAACAGCAGCAGCCTCAAACTTATTTGCCTTGTAAAAAATTGTGTGCTACCAAACCAGCTGGTATACCAGAATGCCTCTTTCCACACTTGTAGAATACAACAAGCTAGCTTGTGTGAACTGGAGTACGAGTCCATGTTCGAATTGCTATGTGTACTGGAAGTTAGAAAAGTCATTAAGAAGAAAGACTTGAAGTGACTGCCTCAAACTTCTCAAACTCTGCCCCAAGGCCGGACATTTTTCCATGAATAATCAAAGAGCTCTGTAACCTCCGATGTCAATGATCTGGAGGAGATCCATGGCCACATATTCTAAGGATTTTTTTATCGACATATGTAGCACCTTTCATTAGCCTCAGAAGACATTTGTGGGATTAAAAACTAAATGCATCTAAGAATCATTACATTCTACAATGCACAAAAAATACAATTGCCTCAAGGGCCTCCCTCTCTTGAAATTAAAGGCAGCATTTATTACTTTTTAAGAGACAATGAACAAGAGTTGTATTCAAAAACTTACCAGACAAGACTGACCTTGGGCATAAGTCCTTATTCTGTCAAGGCTTTGAGATGGTATCTGATACAGACTTACAGTGACAAGTGTCAAATCTAAATACTAGGTTTTGTTGAGGGTATGCCAGATCCTTTCCATACTCTTTAATATCCAATGATAATAATTGGTGGATAAACAAGTGTTGTTGTCAGCAGGGAATAAACAGATAATTCCAGTATTTTCTACACAAACATAGCTATCATGATCTTTTTACAGTTATGGAATACATGTCATGCTAAGAATCAATGCTTGTTTTGATACAGTTGTTACAGAGAATAAATGCAATTAAAAGTTGCATCTACCAATCCTCTACTGAGTCACCTTTTACTCAGCACTCATTAGACCACATATAGAATATTGCCACATTTACACCACCCCCAGCACAAGAAGGATACTGATAAACTGAAGGGAGTTCAGCAGAGGGTCACCAAGACGGCTGGGGGCTGAAACACTTGCCCAAAGAGTAAAGGCTGAGGGAAGAGGGCTTGCTCTGCCTAGAGAAGAGACAGTTTCAGCAGCCTCCCGGTGCCTACAGGAAGGTCATCAAGAAGATCGAGCTAGGCTCTTCACAGAGCATGGTAGGAGGAGGAAAGACATCAGGCAGTGAGCATAAATTAAAACAAGGGTGGTTCAGACCGTTTATAAGAAAAGCTTCTTCACTATTAGGACAGTCAAGCATTGGAACAGGTTTCCCAGAAGTGTTCTGTCATCTCCATCCTAGAGGTTTTCAAGACAAAAGTAGATAAAAACCTTGAGTCACCTACTCTGACCTCATAGCTGGCCCTGTGTTGATCAGGAGGTTGGGCTAGAGAGCTCCGGAGGTCCCTTCCAACCAGAATTATTCCATGACACTCTAGGGGAAAAAGGTAAGGATTTGATTTTCTGTGATAAAGACTATAATAAATATACATAAAAACAATAAATAGTGTTGTTTTGAATATCTCCATAGCTCTCAACATCATATTTTCACAATGTTGTGTAGGTAATTGTTTTCCCTTTTGCTTCAGATTACTAGTAAAAGAAAAGGTCTATGCCATTCACGCAGGCAGCAGTGTACAGTTAAGTTGATGGCATCTAATAAAGAAATAATGCAGATATACTTGCATTTGCTATAGTTTCTATATGTAATAACTCCTTTTGCAAATTGGAAATATTAGTATCAAAAAAGAGAATGTCCTTTCTCAGTAAAATGGAATTAAAACATACAACAGTTTGTATTTCACAGTATATAGCTAAATTTCCAATTGCTTGGTTGGTATATATGTTTTTTTACATGAACAGTAATGAAGACAAACTATGTTTAGACCGTACCTGTCTACCTAGTGTTCAAGGTTATTGCAATATTGGACTAACAAATTCATTCATGCATGCATCTTGCCAATGACCTGTTCATATCTGTTTTCTTACAATAGAAAGGCTTACCTTACTTCAAACTCTGTAGAAAATGTTCTTGCAGAAGGTAATTAAGGGCCAGTGAGAGAAGAATGAAAATAATTTGTTCTGGAGTACTTTAACTAGTAGCATACTTCAAGGTCAAGCAAACAAACAAGCCTCCAAATTAAAAAAAACCCCCAAACCCAGCAGACCACAGACCCTTTCTGACTAGACAGTGGCTACATTGGGATTCAACTTTGCACTTATTTCTAGGAGGTGTGACGTTTGTCTGCTACTCGGAGTTAACAGGGGAAAGGGGATATTTCCTGCATTTCTAAAGCTCAAGACATTTTTCCAAGTAATTTGTGCAGTTTCCAGAAAACAATATATAAAATATTAAATCAGTTGTACTGAAAACAATAGCTTGCTGTCTTCTCTTGCTATAAAGATATGACATGCTATATGGAGAGTTTAGCGATGTCAACACATTTATTTTATGGGTTCTTATTAACTACTAAGTAACAGCGAGGGTTGTTTTTATTTGGTTTATTTTAGAGGTCAATAGAGGCAACAGGACATACAAACTACAGTAAGCAGGTCAAACTTGTGGTAATGTCTGTAATTAGAAATGCTAAGTTTGAGTAAGAAGTATTGTAGCTTAAAGAGATGAACTTTCAAGATACTGACTTCTTACAGAAGGCAGCCTATTACTAGTAGACTAATACTATAAGTTATGCTGAAACAGGTAGCAACTAGTGAGAGATTCAAATGAATAAAGCTACTTGCTTGAAATCTTTTGGGACAAAGGATTTAGAATGCTACATGTGATATATTTATTATCTTCTGCACACATAAAATTGATTATACTAGAATAGTATAGAATAGTTTTATTGAACCATCTGACCAAAAGGAAGAGAGACTATGTCACTGTATCACTCCTGGACTGAACTTGGATTACTGATGATGGCTTTTACTACCTCCTCAGTTCCTTGAGAGATTATCCTTGCATTATTTGCAGTAGCTATATGGTTAGATCATAGTGTATTACGTAGTGACTTGTAAAAGCTTTATGCTAATAGTAACAAAGCTTGAGCATCAAGATCCCATTCTTTTTTAATTTAGGATCTTGCTTAAGTTACGGTAACATTCTGTACATTGGTTTTAATCTATATAGTTTATATTGACTGCCTACAAAGTGACAGATTATTAAGTGACAGACTAATATGTTGTGGATCTTAAAGCCGTAAATGGTTCATGTCATGTTTATATCTGAGTTTGCCATTAAATAGTAAGAGCACATATGTTATAATGTCTTTTTATACTATGTTCTCAGCTGGTAAACAACCATACTTACTGGCAGTAGGAAACTGATTGTAAAACAAATGCTTTCCCCTCATGTCTTCTCCTTCTGTTTTGAAATCCAGTTTAAGATTTTTCTATTACAAGCAAAATTATTAGCTCTGCATGAACTATTTGGTTTGCTTTTGCATAGGAGAGAATTTTTATGTTTTGAATAGTTTTTCCAGTTTTAGGTTATGGGTAGGTCTAAGTCATATTTGCCTTCAGCAAAGATCAATAAAATAATATAATTTATGTAAATACCTGGCAGAACTTAAAAGCAAAGACCTAACCAGCCAGACAAACAATACCCTGAAATAATTAAATTCAGGCTAGTATCTCTGCAGACTACAAAGTTTTTCTCATATTTAATTCGTAAAAATTGAAAATAGAGGAAGAGGAATTTTTATGAAGTCATACAGTAAAACACCAGTTTCTGAGACAGGCCGAACAAATGAAAAGTAATTTTATCCCTCAAAAGAAAATCAACGTTAATTATGAAATTTCACCCTGGAAATTTCATAAGGATTTTTTCATCTTGAGTATATTTAAAGTTATTTAAAGACAAAAATTGCTTGTTTAACCCACTTCAAAGAATGCTTTCTTAGAAATTGGATCTTAGAAATCCAAAGTGCCCCTATTAGCTTTCTACTCTACATGTAATAGTCTGCAGAGCACCATTTGTGCTTGCAAAACTACAGATTGCCTTTTTCTGGCTGTGCTAATCCTTCTTGATAGTTGGGAGGGTTACTCTTCATAAGGGGCAGATTTTCTATAAGATTAGTTGTTCTATATAATTTTTCTTCATAAATATTCAAGGAGCTTATACATGTGCTACATCAAGAAAGTCTGCGGATTTTGTAAGCAGCCAGGGAAGGAGCTGAGAAAAACCACCCGCAGAATACCTCGTTCCAAACTCTCTCACCAGCTGGCAGAGGTTTAGAACAGCCGCTGCTGCAGCAGGAGGAAGGGAGGTTGCAGAAGGGCTGTGTGACAGCTGTGCCACATACCTGCAGATTGAAAAGATGGATGCTGCAAGCTGGCGGCAAGTTTACAGGACCATTTGCCTTGCTAGTGTTGGACAGGGTAAGAATCACGGAATTGATGAGGTCGGAAGGGATGTCTGGAGGTCATCTGGTCCATAGTAAACCTTAAGGGAAAAGATGAAAGTTAGACAAGATTTTCTAAACCGAACAGCATATTCAACTGTTCAACACAACACCACTTAAATAGCTGCTTTGGAAAGTGCTATATTTCTGCTGCTCAAAGAAGGCGTCCAGAATAATTAATAGTTTTGGAAAATCCTCGCCCTAACGCTTTGCCACCTTTCTTCATTGTTCAAATCTGTTGGCAATTATTTTTTCGCTCTCATCTGCCTCAGTCCCTGATAGCAAAGAATATGCATGTATTGGTGGGTTGAAAAGTCTTGTTAGCTTGTGCAACTGATTGAATATTTTTGTATACAGCAGAACAAGTATGATAAAAGGCTAAATTCCACACTCTTAATAAATTCATGATCATTATTAAGTTTTCTACCTCTTCCACTTTACCATGTTGTATTGTGGTCCTTGATTTTACCAGTAGGTAATGAAATAACTAATGTAACAATTGGCTTTTCTTGAGCAGAACAGTTTGAAAAATCAAGAAAAATACCTCAAATTTTAGAGAATATTATAAAAATCATTATGAAATATTTTCATACTTCTTTGCACCTATCCACATTTTTTTCATTCTTTTATATCTTCTTCTTGTGTCAGGAGTTTCTTTAGAAGTCGTGTTTCTGAGCTTATTTTGCAGCACTAGTGTCATCACTTTCAAGTCCGTGTTCATGGGACATTCTTCCCAGCTGTAAAGTGGATATTTGCTATTTCTTCTTTCACTCTAATATTCTGATTTCAATTTGAGGATGACACTGTTCTTCCTGTTTAGCAAGATCTTAATCAGCCTTTCTTATACTAGGCCTACTTCTCACATTCTTTTTCAGTGGATCTTGTAGAAATGCTGTGATTTTTTCCACTTCTGGCGTACAGCTTTGTAGGTGGGTTGCAATCTGTGGTACAGTTTCCAGTTATTTGAGGAAGCAAGTGCATTTAAATGTGTCAACACTTTCCCTTAAGTGGATCATTTCTACTGCCTCTTTTAGTAGGAAGTGTCTAAAGTAACTGATTGTCTTAAAGCGATTTGTGTTTGCTGGAATTCAAAGTTTTCTTTCAAAAGAAAGTTGAACTTTCCTGCAGATTTTAAAAATAGCTGTTTGTTTTTGTTTTTGTCATGTTCCTTTCCATTTAACTTTGACTTCTGTTAAGGCTGGTGCTGTGCTATGCAGGTGTTTCCTGGAATATCCCTTTTACAAAGGATGGACTAATGGGAGGTCTCTTAGAGCACTATTTTCAAAACAATCTAATAAAAATATTCAACTTCTTGTTCTCTTTATCTGGCCTCATATGCAGTGTAAGTACACAGGCTGAATACACAAACTGAGAAGACCTCGTAGAATACGGTGTTTGGGTAGAGTGCGTACAGCTTTTTTCCATAGGACTTTATTTAGTTATCAGCAATCTGTAGGTATGTAGATCTCATTATGATGTTTTCCTCAAATGTAGGTACTGTAGAGTATGCAGTATTGATACGAGCTTGTAATTAACTTGAATTTCTAAAAAATGTAATATCAGAATAGACATCAAATACCTTGAAAAATATGAGAGAACATGCTTAACTTTCTGTGCTTAGCTTGATTTTTTGGTTGTCTCATTCAGCATATGCAGATTTCTGCCTATTTGTGTCAGCGAGCTTGGCATTCAAGACCTCTGGTCCAAAGCTATCCTTGACTTTTACCTAATAATAAATATCATTTTTTCTGGCCTACCTCACATCTAGACAAGATCTAATTCATTAGCTCTTGCTAGTAACCTAGTCCTTGCAGTACCCCTGGCTTCAGAGTCCGCAAATGGTATCTTTCTTGAATTATTCTACAAGAAAGTTTGGTGATTCCTTTTTATTATTCTTTGCTAGGCTTGTGGGAACAGGGAGAGATTTTTCTAATGGCTTTTCATACATGTGTTGTAGTACCGGCTCAGGCCAAACAGAAAAAAGAAAGAGAAAGCATTTTCTATGTCTCTTTTGAAAAGAGAATAAACATTGCATGACTGCATGAATATATTCCACTTGCTGAAACTCTCAAAAGAAAATTACTAAATTATTAACTAGAAAATCCGGACTTTTTGAAATGCATTAGAAAACTCCTTTCTATACGGTGTTTTGGTGGCAGATGATCATGGGAGGCAGCTGTAGCTAGAAGTAATTTTTGACGCCTATTTAAAACATGGTTTGTGACAGAAAGAAAATTCTCATTTTCTTCTTATAGGTAGTTTATGACAAAAGTGATTCTATAATTTGCTAATTCAAATGTCATGTTTGGTATTTATATTGTAATCTTACAATCATTATAAACACCTATTTAGACACTTTGTACATATCTTCTAAATTATCTGGAAGTTCAAAATGTTTATATAAACCTTTTAAAATGATGCCCAATTTCCTGCCAGATGCCATTCTACCATCATATTTAGTGCAATTTCCTAACCTGATCAAAGATCTTCCTCAAAAGCTCATATCCATTGAATTCAATGGAGGTTTTTCAGGCAATAAAGACTTCTTTTTCCTCATACTAGCGAGCCTCCTATGGGATGACCAATTAGAAATCTTCCACGACTGCATGCAGCGATACCTAGTTTTGCTGCTAAACTGGAGTTGAGATTTCTGGAAGTGTATCTCTTTTTTGTACTGACAGCCACGTTAGTTTTACTTGGCTCTGCTGTAGCCATTAGTTAAACATCTCAAACTCTCGCTGGCATGTCACACAGGCCGGAAGGGACCTCTGGAGCTCATCTAGTCTGACCACCTGCTCAAAGCAAGTCCAGTTAGAGCAGTCACACAGGACCAAGTCCATTTGGGATCTCACTTTCTCTGAGGAAGGAGATACCACAGCCCCACTTGGCAACCTATTCCCACCTGCTTGATCACCATCATGGGTAGAAAGTTTTTCTTATATCTAATCAGATTTTCCTGTGTACCAACATGTGCATGTTGCCTCCAGTCCTATTACTGGGCACCTCTGAAATAACCTGTCTCTGTCTTCTCCCATTAGGTACCTGAAGGTAGCAATAAGATGCCCGTGAGCCTTTTCTTCATAAAGCTGAATAAATCATATTCTAGCACCTTCCCCTGATCCATCATATGCTCCAGCTGCCTGACCCTCTTGGTGGGCCTGGCTGGACTTGGTGTAGCCCTGGAAAATCCTGTTTGGAGATTTGAAACCATGACAGGAAAAAATAATGCTGTTATGGTGGATATTTATCTAAATGAGGCCAAACGTATTAAATTAGGAAGAGTAATAACAGAAAAATCTTACATCTTTTCACATTTTTAAGTTTGAACCCAGTCAGAGGTACACCTAAAAATACGTTAGAAATTTATACAGAAATCATCAAGAAGTAAACACATTGTGTTCAATTTCAAGGGAACTTTGTTTTCTCACCAGAAGATAGATCTAAATGATTAAAACCAGGTAGGTGACACATATATATTCATAAACATGGTGCAGCTTTATGCCACCTACCTGCTTCTGATCATTTCAGGCCTGAAGTCTTCGGTTATCAAATTACTTATACTGCCCTAGTAGAGCACATTGAAATTTTAGCCAGAATAGTAACAAGCTGTGTGAAAAATAATCTACTTACGCCCTACCTGAAACATACTCTGTGCTGACTCAAGCTGACTTTTTGAGCAAGACAGTCTTTTCAGCAAATGCCCGTTTTTAGTATTTTAATTGCAGCTAGCTACACTTCACATCTGCCAAAACATGATCGGAGTTAGTAGGAAACAAAGTAATTCACAAACAGAAGTACTGTTGGTACATTCTCAGGTAAAATTCAGGGAATATGCTTTTGATGACATCTTGGAGTAAAGGACGACTTCTGCAAAAAGAGTTTAAGGAAAGGAAACCAACAGAAGCTTTGTGACATGGTGAAAAAAATAAGGATTAAATGTATCAGAGCTGTTGCTAGGCGGAACTGGCAGAGCTGCTGAGATAGCTCACTGACCTGATTAAGATAGTAGCGAGAAACCATGTTCTCTGTCCACCTCAACAAGATTTTAGCATAAATTATTTTATTAACTTGGTATATAGAGACTCCCTCCTTAAAATAAATCTCAGATTGCTACGTAGGCAATCCTGAGGAATATGCATAGATACCACTAATTCTCATTACTTTTATGAGATTGAAAAGAATAACATCCATAGGTGTGTAGGCTGAAATTGAAAAATAAAGAAGAAATATTAGATAATACACAGTTGTAATGCAAGAAAAAACACCTGAAACATTTGTGTCTCCAGAAAATTTCAGATTGTTGTAAAAGGTCATCATTAAAGTGTGAAAACTTTTTACGCTGACTTCTGGACATATAATAATCTCTCTTACTCAATGGGCAGCATTTTCATTTGTCCATTCACTCCCTATAAATTCTTTAAAATCCCTGAAGTTTGGGAGAAGCTTCTTTATTAACTTCTATTCTCAACAAGCTTGAATTGAAGCCCCCATTAAGCTCACAAACAGGCATTTATATACATTCTTCTTAAAGTAACTTCGTAGAAGCTGAACAAGTTTTCTACTTTCTGCCCATTCCTGTAGCACATAAAACGAAGACTTTTAAAAATATTTTCCTTTAAGAACACTGACAGCCTGATACTCAAACACAGAAATCTTTCTTTCATTTCATTCTGAAGTAAATATTGCAAGACAGAGTTTGTCTTACTGAAGTATGGTGAAACAGAGCATTACTTTTCGAGGGGTGCTGACTGGTTTGGGATGTCCGTACG
>Ga0065711_1037829_pt1 | contig 19433 bp, 24 predicted proteins | sample Hoacrofraction12_FD_59098 | JGI IMG/M metagenome (GOLD analysis project Ga0065711, IMG submission 59098) | Hoatzin crop microbial communities from Cojedes, Venezuela - Epithelial fraction 12 v2 (version 2) | ecosystem: Host-associated > Birds > Digestive system > Esophagus > Crop | place...
TGTTCTGCGACTGCAGGGCCTAATCCTGCTTTTTTTTTTTTTTTGCCTATTTTAAACAAATTTGCTGTTAGGTCCTGCTCTTCTTTTGTTTCCAGCACATGGAGATGTACAGAACAACCACCACTTTAGGAGTACTTCAAGGCAGCAAGAGGAGAAACTCCAGAGAGGCTCCAGGGAGAACGCTCCCACGTTCCTGAGATTCCTCTTCCAAAGCTCCACAGACAGACTCACAGTTTTATTTGCAAAAACTGGGAAAGCTTCCAAATCCCAGCCTGTAAAGCCTTCCACTAAAAAAAAATCCACAGGAAAATCACATTTTCCCTTACCGTGGAGGAAGAGACCCCTGCAAGAAGCGAAGCCCCTGCAGATGTGCTCCCATGAAGCACAGCATGCTGCGACCGGTCATCGCCAATGCTCTGCTTCCCAGCAAGCCTGCGGGCTCAGAGATTTCATTTTGCAAGCACAGCTCCGGGCTGTGTCTCCAAGGATAACGTGTTTTTCATCTTCAGGAAAATTCAAGATGGGAATAAACAGCGCTTGCTGGGAGCAGGGTTCCTTGGTTCAGTTCTTTCACTGATTTTTCTTGTGTTGGTGCCTCCAGCACGGAGCAGTGGCTGGATCCCATCCACCTGGATGACAGACTCCTGCCTTTGCCCCTATTTTCCCAGCAAATGGAAAAAAAAAGAGAAGAGAAAGAAGAGGCGTTTCTGCTTGGTAAGAGTAGGACGTCGGTAACCCCTCACATCTGCACAGAGGAACCCCTGCTAGTGGAACGATTTTGCGACGTGGGCTCAGGGCTTTGTAGCAGAGATGTGACTTTTGCTCCTTCGTGTTTTATTATCTCACTGGAGCTCAGAAAAACTGTTGACCTGGAAAGCACAGTTACCCTTCTCTCCAAGTACTCTACTCTGTCTTGGTCAGTTACTGTTAGTGACACCAACAGAAAAGAAGTAAAAAGCTGAACCAACGGATATTACATTGTTTTAACCTAATGTCGCACCTCCTGAGCACTCATTCTGCTGGCCAGGGAGATGGGTGAACTCCACCTTTCCAGACCTGATCTACTCCAACTTGCTGTAGCCCTTGCTGGAGCCACACACTCTCACACCCAGGGGTAACAACTCCCTGACCAAAGTAAGGCGGGTGGGTGGCACCGATGGACAACCCGCGTTTTAAAGGCAGGATGGGCGCAGAGGAGCTGGGCCAGGTCCAGAGTCGTCTGGGTCTGTCTGTTGGGCTGCACAGCCTCACCGCATATAAGCAATTAGCGTTCGTGCAGAGAGGTCTGACAGACGCTGTTTTGCAAATGCTGAAGTGTTGACACTTCACACCAAGGTGCACCACGTGTTATTGGCAAAGAAGATACTCTGTTAGATTCACAGTTTCTCCAGTAGACCTTCCCATCATCGCGCTAACTCAGAAGCAGCCCAGCGCTGATGTCCATGCTCAGATCTGCACTGGACCACGTTCATTTAATTGTCAATAAGCCTACAGTCTGCTTGCAGATAATAAAAGTCAGCAATGGAAAAAGTGGACAGGCCTGGCTGAGATGAGTTGGGTGAGGCTGGACTTGGTGGCTCATGGGAAAGGCCAGTGTCCGGTTCGGGCTCTGGCAGCACCAACACCTGACGCCATCTTAGGTCTGAATGCTGGTAGTGTTAGAGGAACGTATGAGCAGCCCAGATCCAAACCACAGCCAGGAAGCCAGATGAAATAAATATACTTTCCTGTCCTGTGTCACTTCTCCAGCCCTCTCCATACCCAAAAATCTGTTGTGTCTGGAGCTGGTACCCAGGAACCATCTTGCTAAGAATTGAAACGCTCCCATCCCCTCTTGGTTATCATCTTCACTGCTTGAGTGCAGACTATGTAGAAAGGTGAAGGCAGGTGCTTAAAGGTCCCCTAGCCACCGATGTGCCTGTCTCCCATGGGAAAACCTCAGTGCCTTTGAAAGCCTCCGCTCCTGGGTGCATGTATTGCTTTTGCTTTGAGTTTGAAGTTGAGCGGCCTGACAAACAGCACGCTGGGTCCCCCCCACCTCCGGAGCAAAATCCGTGCGTTGCGCTTGCATGCTGCAGCCGAGCCCTGCTGAAGATGTTATCAGGACAAAGGGAATTATTTGCTACTGGAGAATGTACGTGTGCCTCGCAGCTATCCGGCTGCACAAATATGTAGAGTGTTGCCGATAACTCACCAAGGGAAGTCTGGAAAACGGATTCCACAACGAGATAATTCTGCTTGCAGACTCTTATTTTATGTATTTCTGTTTCCTTCCCCCTTCTCCACCCCCCTCCCCCCCTCTTTTCCATTTACATCTAAATGGAATCTTTGTATTTCCTGAGTCAATATTTAGTCACTTGTTCCTCATTCAAGCTTCCTAGCTCAGTTTCTCAGAGCAGAGGCATTCCCAGGGGAGAGCCGGGCCTGAGCAAGACCTGGATCCGGTGCCACGCAGCTCCTCCAGGTATTCACGGTCCACACAGGGAATGACTTTAACATATGGATTTGTAGCTGAGTGATGCAAACTTTCTTATTAAAAGCAGCCAGAAATAAATGCCACATCCTTTATACTGATATCCATGATATTTGCTAAGACAAAAATCCAGGATCGAGTCCACTTTTGAGGTGATTTGCATTGGTGTCACCAGCAGACTGAAAGTTCACTGAAGTCTATCTAAAGAGCCGCTTCCCAAAGCCCCTTCTCAAAACAAGGATGCATTTCCAGCTAATCGTTTTAGATCCTCTCTCTTGCAGAGACTTGCATTAACTCTAGGAACAGACAAGGAAACCTGTCCATTAACGGATTGATTGCCAGTGAGGTGTTGGCCGCTCTTTGTCCAGCTATTGTCAGATCAGCCGATGGTGCTCAGTTGATTTACAAGGCTCCAGCACTCGTGGTCATTGCTTTTTCTTGTTTTTTTGCATTGAAGCTACCAGCATATATATGCTTGCTTCTGGCCTTGTCTATAGGCAAAAGTATTATGGTCTTATCTGCAAGCTGAGCTACACCAGCTGGAACACAAAGCTTGCTGTTATTTCAATACAAGGCCCTGTTAAATCGTGTGCTCTAAACTAGATTTAATTTATGTTTGTAAATAGGCCGATACATTAAGCAGAAAAAAAAGCTTTTTAGGCTTATATAAAGCCTCTGCACAGAACTACACTGAAATAAATACAGATTGGGTTACAACCTATAAACACGGTGATTTTTATAACCAGAGACCCAATTGTAGATTTTCGGTTCCACCATGTGGAGAAACCTGTAAGATGAGACCTCAAACTGATTTCGCCAGATCGAGTTCAGACAGCTGCATGGACCTTGTGGATTTGTTTGGTTTGCTCCAAGCCTGTTCTGCCTTTGCTGAGGTCAGCTGGGAACGGGACTCAGATGTATAGCAGGAACCGACTTCCTGCAGAGCAGCAGTGGCTGAAAACTCAGGGGTGTAGAGTTGGGTGCAGCTTCTGGGTGAAGACAAGAAGGTTTCAGCCACCATCTTCTTGCCTTGCCTGCATTGCTGCACTGAAGTGTCCTCACCTTATGAATTGCAAGGAAAATAAAAATACTGGATGGGTTATGCAGAAAAACAGATTCGTCTTTGGTGTGAGAACACCAAGAGTTGTCCAGGCCACAGATGGTCCTAAGTTATCAGTGCACACCACCACCAGGGTGGAGGTGTGCTTCACTGTGACTGGGAAAAAGCAGAAGACAGCTCATGTGGAGAAAGGGAGGGGAAGTGCTGCTAGACATGCACAAGGAGCCTTTGGGTGCAGGCTATGTGCGGTGATGACCAAGGTGCTCAGGAATGTTTGTGAGGTTTTAGAATCATAGAATGGTTTGGATTGGAAGGGACCTTAAAGATCATCCAGTTCCATCCCCCTTGCCATGCATCTTTCACTAGATTTGGTTGTTCAAAGCAGCCTGACCTTCAACAATTCCAGTGACGGGGCATCCACAACTTCTCTAGACAACCTGTTCCAATATCTCATGACCTTTGTCGTAAAAGATTTCTTCCTTATATCTAATCTAAATCTACCCTCTTTTAGTTTAAAACCATTACCCCTTGTCCTATCACTACAGGCCTTGGTAAAAAGTTTATTTCCATCTTTCTTATAAGTCCCCTTTATATATAGAAAGTCCTCAATAAGGCCTCCCTGGAGCCTTCTCTTCCCCAGGCTGAACAGCCCCAGCTCTCCCAGCCTTTCCTCCCAGCAGAGGGGTTCCAGCCCTTGGATCATTGCTGGGGCCTCCTCTGGCCCCGCTCCCACAGCTCCAGCTCTGTGCTGTGCTGAGGGCTCCAGAGCTGGACGCAGGACTCCTGGGGGATCTCACCAGAGCGGGGCAGAGGGGCATCATCCCCTCCCTCGCCCTGTGCCCACGCTGCTGGGGATGCAGCCCAGGGCACGGCTGGCCTGCTGGGCTGCAAGCACACATTGTTGGGTCATGTCCAATTTTTCATCCACCAGTACCCCCAAGTGCTTCTCCTCAGGGCTGCTCGCAATCCATTCATCTCCCAGTCTGTACTGATACTGGGGATTGCCTCAGTCCCGGTGCAGGATCTTGCACTTGGCCTTGTTGAACTTCATGAGATTTTGCGTGGGCCCACCCCTCAAGACAGTCCAGGTCCCTCTGGATGGCATCCCTTCCCTCAAGTGTATCAACTGCACCACTCAGCTTGGTGTCATCTGCAAACTTGCTGAGGGTGCACTCAATCCCACTGTCTATAGTGTTAGTAAAGATATTGGACAGCACTGGTCCCAATACAGGCCACTGAGGGACACCATGAAGAGATCTCCAGCTGGACACTGAGACGTTGACTGTAACACTTTGGACGCAGTTATCCAGCCAATTTCTTGTCCTAGGGAACAGCCGAATTTGTGTTGGTAGATGACTGTTGGAGACAAGGTGTGAGCAAAGAGGAGTGACCCATGTCCTAAGGCGCCTTGCTTAAATAGCTGGTAGAAAGAGGATTTTCCAGCCGTGCTCTGCACAGGCATGCCAGCCCCTTTCCCAGACACCCTTGGGCGAGCAAGGGGCACAGAGACATAGACACCCATGCCCTGCCCCACTTCCCTCTGTGGGCCCCCTTTCTGATGGCCAATGCCAGCAGAGCAATGTCACCTTCTCCCTCTCTTCTGCATGGCCACCTTTCCTTGGGACATCAGCGTATTTCAAAGTGAGATTCAAGAAAAAAACCCATCCCTACACCCTCTTCCCATGGGGAGGTTTCTAGCAGACCAGAGTGAGATGCACCCATTTCCTTCAGTTGAGCTTCCCAAGCATACACGCACAGCTTTATAGGCACACATATTTAGTTGTGGCCAAAAGTAACTTGAATCCAAGCGATGCGATTTAGAAACACTACGCTGGCACTTGGCTCCAAAACCCTTCTACCTCCTCAGCCGTTGACCGCAGCGGGATGATTTTGCAGCTGTGCTCAGTGTAATTCTCCTGCCTGCTGTCTCGAAATCACGCAGAGATTGAATTATGGAACAATACTGTTTAAGCACTAGCAAAATGCACAATTTGATTAATCTCAGCAATGCACCGACTCCGAGATCGAAAGAGACAGCCATGTGCATCTTAACAAAGTTAAAGCCCAAAGCTTTTCATTTTGTCCTAATGGATAGCAAAGGTCGTTCTCCATTTGATAAATGACGACAGCACTGCTGCATTTGTCTTCTGGCTGGCAGTGCTGGATTCCTCTGAAGTTCGTGTTAATGAGATTCCTCCTACCGCAGAAACGAAATCCTCCAGTGAGGCGCTGGCACTGGATTTATCGTGAAGATACCTGTTCTGCATGCACGCAGCAGGATAAATGCAACTTCCTATCTCGCTGGCGAGGTGCCCGCAGCAGCTACATCCTGGTGGAGTGACGTTGTCTGTGACTTAAATCCCAAGAGATGGGAACTGACTCTGTAACTAGACTATTTCTTCTCCCCATGACTCAGTTGAGCAACATTTATTCAGAAAGAACTTGTTTTTCAGAACAAGTATCAGCAAAGAATTGAAGGATAGATTCGATATTTCCCCCTTGGGAAAAGTGCCTAAAATAAAGCCATCAGCCCGAATCCTGGAGGGATGATGTTTATTTCGCTTGCAAAACAACTCAGCAACATCCCGAAACCACGGAGTTCCCAGGCTGGACAGTAAATTAGCAGAGCTGAGTGCATGTGCTTTATGTTGCTCTTGTGTCTTGCACGGTGAGAGGTAGATGAGGTAAAGCTGTAGATGTAGGACCTTTCTTCCATGAGTGAGGTAGGAACCATGGGGGAAGAATGAAAGCACACAGCAGCAGAGTGAGATCCTTCTGCAGAGGAGAAGAATGTGGTAAGAAGCTCAGGGAGCTGGCACAGGTGCTGTAAAATCCCCAGACGAGCAAGCACTTGTGTGACAGCCCTCTTCCTCCTCTTCCTCTTCCTTCTGCTGCTCAAGGAGCCTAGCAGACTCTCAGGGAGGCAGTGGGAGGAAAGGCCCAGGAGACAACATCTCCAGAGAAGAAATCCTAGCTGTAGCATCAGCTGCCAAACTGGGCGTGACTAGCTTGATCCCTTGTCCCACCTCTTTACTCCAACACCATGGGTTTTGCTGTTCCAGCAGGGAAATAGGCTTTCCCAAAGACATGCTGCATCTTCACAAGCATGCACTCAAACATAGACATACATAACCCCCTCTTTGAGATGGAGACATCCAGCTGTAGTTTGGCTCTGGAGACCGCTATTTTTCCCAGCTGCCTCCTTCTGCACAGGCAGGACAGTCCTTAGCACAGATGGGTGGCTTGAAGTGCTTGGTAATGCTTCAAACACAGGAGTTTGTCCTTAAATTACACACCCCAGTTTCAAGCCCAAATTAAAACAACCCTATTAGCAGGAGATCTGAGGGAGAAGGTGGCTTCAATTTTCGCACAAATGACACATAACTGAATACCAAAGATTTAATGTACAGGTAGTAGTCCTTCAAATCCAGTCTTACCTACTGCAGTTGTTCAAATATAGACCAAGCCCCCCAAAATCTTGAGACTGACACTGAAAAAAATCAGCAGATCACAGAAAGCACTCCCTTTTTTTTTAATTTGGCATTGGGGTTTTGAGATTTCATATTTTGAAACTGCTCAATACCCAAGAAAAATGAACTTTATATTTAAATAACCCATGCAGGGCTGTTTTGCAGGTAGTACAGGAACTGAGTTAGGTAAGAAGGTCTGGGCAACGTGTAGTCCAGGTGTCCAAAAGGCTTTTTATATTTTAATGTATCAGATAGCACCTGTGTTATTCTCGCTAACCAGGACAACTTGTGGGCAGTGGAAGGTGCCGAGGAGTCACCCTGCCACTGGCCAAGCAACATGGCTCATGTACGCCCATCATCTCTGGGGACAGATAACACGTGAGGGAGGCACAACACGACCAGCACGTGCAAGTCACCTAGGAGCAGGAGTGGTTTGAAATCAGCTCACTTGTGTCTATCGTCTTGTCCTGCTCTCTTTGCATCTGCTTTTTCACTGTCTGCATCACCACCAGCATCTTTCTAGGCCCTTTGTGGGCCTAGAGAGGACCACAACAGAGGCTGCCTTGAATGGTCACACACTTCCACAAAACCCCAGGACTTCAAAGCCTGAAGCATCCCTTGTCTATGTGATGGCCAACACAGGGCTGAGCATTACCCCAGGGGATCAAACAAACCCTCAGAGCCGACACATGATGAGCCCTGCTGACCACCAAGCTCTTCCCGTGCCGGGCAGCAGACATGCACACACAACAGCTCCTTTCATCCTGACCTCCAAAAGACATCTCCTTCTGGGCACTCACACAACCCTCTCCCCCCGCATGACTTTGCTGCCTGCCTTTGCCTCTGGACAGGCAAAGAAATCACTGCAGTAAAGTTAAAAGAGCTGTCAGCACCCAAAATTCCTACTTCTTAGACATAATCATAATCCTATAATGACATTATAGTACATTATAATTTGCAAGGAGGGGGGAATCTTGACATAAATTGCTTGCCTGTCTGATTCACCAACCTGAGTGCAATTATGGCACATCAGTTATGCGGTATAGATACTTTATGTGCGAGTCAGACAGGGAGAGGGCTCGGTATGAGTTTGCTACCCTCGCCTGCAGTGCAGAATCTGCTCGGGGAAATCTCAGCACCTGCCAGACTCAGCCCATCGTGCTTAGGGTCATTGTTTGCACCCCAGAACCACCAAATAGCCCACTCATGGGCCAGGACACCTCTCCAAACAAAAGGAACTAGAAGGCAACCTGTGCTGCAGAGAGTCCACAGCCTAAGCAAACCAAGGGACCAGTTTTGAGTCAGGAATGTGCATTTTGGTGCACGGTCTCTGACCAAATTGCTGCTGCTGCCAGGTTGCTCCAGGGACAGGCTGCAGCCAGATCACCCCGTCTGGGCACGGCCTTGGCACCGCAAGGATCAGCTCGGCAAAGGCTCACTCCAGGTGCTGCAACGCTGCGGCAAGGGCTCTCGGAGCCGCCAGAGATTTTAAGCATTAAAACACAAATAAGATTTACTGGAAGTTGCTGCAATTTCAGCAAGGCTGAGTTACGGAGCTCCCTCCCCACCGAATGCAGATGCTGCTATAGGAAATGAATGCATTTCTTGGAGGGTCTTAGGACCCCAGCAGATACCTCCACATTTCCTATACTGGCACATCCTGGGCTCTGCTAATAAAACACAAGGCTGCATTTAAATATGAAGCTGTGACAGTCCTCGGGACTCGTTAAAGGTTATCACGGCTGAATTACTCATCCTGGAGGGGAAGGCGGAGGGAAGCAGCTGACTCACATCACGGCAACACGGAGAGCGGCCAGCGAGACTGGTGCCCTGATTTTCCCTCGGTACAGGGCTGCCACATGAGCACGGGCTGTGATTTTCCTCCATAACTGCTCTTTTTCCTGACTGCTCTCCCAAAATGAAGCAAGCACTAGAGAGGCTTAATTGCCCATACACGTGTGTGTGCGTGTACCTGCATGGGGATACGCCTGCCTTTCCACCTGAATTTATAGCATCTCCAGCAGCCTCTGCATGCCTCATGTAGCCTGGGGGTTCAAGCATCTTTCCAAGACCTCCCCACGTGCTGCACATCCTTACCTCAGCTTGTTTGCTGCTCTTTACTAAGGAAAAAGCCAGCTGACAGGCATGTACATAAGTTACCCCAAAGCCATGAAGGCTCTTATCACAGCTAGAAAACCCCAGTCACCCTCAAGGACATGCTAAAGGCCTCTCCCTGCCACGGGCAGGCTCAACCCTGCTCCCGGCGTGGTCCAGGGAAGCCTCTGCTCTGCTGCATGATGGGGAGGGCAGGCTGCAGGCAGGCATGTTGCAAAAAGGTCATTTCTTGGTGCGGCACGGAGTCGGAGCTGTGTTTTATGCCTTCTGACAGCGTTAGCCAGGGCATCCAGATGTCCAGGATATCTCTGGACAAATGCGTCCATCAAATTAACCGCTTCTTTCGTGGGGTAGGGCTTGGCCAAGGTGTAAAAGCGGGTTCCCAGGAGCCGCTTTTACCCAAGCCTGACCTTGCAGGCTTCGTTACTTCACAGCAGCCGTTTAGAAACATCTGCCATGTTTATGCAAACACCATGGGTAGCACCTCCTGGGAACAGCGTGGCTATCGGAGAGCTGGGAGAGGGCTGCAGAAAAAATGCTTCTTGCTTTCCCCATGAAAGGCAGCAAACCCCTCTCCCAGAAAAGCAGCCGTTCCCTTTATTTCCAGCCGTCTGTGTTATTTTTGTGTCGCGTTGCTAGTTAAAAATACCCCTTGCCAGCAAGAAAGGAGTTATTTGGGGCGCCCTTGCTTATCTTTGGAAAGAGCGCATGTGTTGTCAGCTGCCTCCTTCCTCCTCAAAATCATCTTCTGCAAAAAACGTTGATCCTGTGCCTGGTCCATGGCCCTGGAGAGATACTTATGTCCATGATGGGCTTTCAGCCAGGCCTGACATCACCAGCGAAAGAGGAGAAGGACACAAGTGCCAGTCAGTTGTAGGGGGTGAGGGAGATCTCCCCAGTGTCTTCCCTGGACATCGTAGTTTGTGGCTTTTGAAGGGGTTCCTGCAGGCGCATCCCTGACAGCAGAAAAAAGCAAGATAATAAGGGTCTGGACATCAAGGTGAGCAGGCTGGGAGGCTTTAGCTCGCCGAGCACCTCTGCAGCACCAGATGCCCCAAAGACCCCAGGAGCTGCCTGCAGTGGGAAGCCAGTAGTGACCATAAATAATATGTTGGTGAAGCAGGAGCCAGCCATGGAGCCAGCGCAGCCCCAGAGCCTCTCTGCCTGCGCAGCCACTGCTTCGGAGGGAGAAACAAGATGGGAAGGGTCCTCCCGACCCCTTGCCACGGGTGCGTAGGGAGGGGGAACCCAGGAAACCCAAAGTCCCTTCAGGATCCTGAACAAAAATAATTCAAAATGTCTATTCATTAGCAACCATAACTGATTGCTAATTGCAGCCGGGAAATATCCCCTGAACACCACTAGCCCGAACAGCATCCTGTAACTCATTAGGTCAGGCAAAATCATCCCCCCTGCTCCTTGGCAATCCTTGGTTGCTTTTATTTATTACAGGGCATTTTAAGATCCGAACGCATTCCTGGGGAAACTAACACCCTGTGTCCAGCAGTGCTGTGCCCTCATCAATGAATCAGGCCTTTCTTTTCACCCTCTGATGTATCACTTTTTTTTTTCCAGGCTAAAGTAATCAGGGAGTAAAAGTCTGGAATCTAACCACAGGGAGAGTGAAAATATTTAAACAAGCTGGTTTAAATCAAGGCTTTGACTTGCTTTTGTAATGGCCTCTTTGGTCAAGGCTTGAACATGCTGTTGCGTTTTGGAGCAGAAAGCAGAGGATGAGTTTGCTTCATCCACTCTTGGGGTGAGCATGGAGGCATAGACACAGCCTGCAGACTCAATATTCCAGAGAGAGAAAGGAATTTCTTTAGTCCTCCTTTTTTTATTCTTTTTTTTTTTGTTAACCTGCACAGTGGTGGTTTTGATCCAGCCTCCAGTCAGCCAGGCTCTCACCGCTCATCCCCCTCCGTACTACGGCTGCTGCTGCATGTGGGAAGGTGCAGAGGAAGACCCGGAGCAACAGAGGTGACACAAACCCTCCCAGTGGCTCCAATTTCTTAATTTCTGTTTTTTCTCTGTCTCCAGGCACCCCGAGAAGCCGTCTGCCTCCACTTCCCACCTGTTCTCCCTCTCGGTATCCCCAGAAAAGACATCAAAGCCAAGCCCTGCACCCAGCAAAGGCTGGAGCAGCCCAGTGTCCCTGCTTTCAAAGGTAAATAATGACTTAGAATCGTAGAATGAATCACAGAATCATAGAATCACTGATTGCTTTGGTTCGGAAGGGACCTTTAGAGGTCATCTAGCCCAACCCCCCTACAGTGAGCAGGGATATCTTTAACTAGACCAGGTTGCTCAGGGCCCCATCCAACCTGGCCTTCGGTGTTTCCAGGGATGGGGCAGCTCCCACCTCTCTGGGCAACCTGGGCCAGGGCCTCACCACCCTCATGGTAAAAAATGCCTTGCTTATATCTAGTCTAAATCTACCCTCCCTTAGTTTAGAGCCATTACTCCTTGTCCTATCGCAACAAGCCCTACTGAAAATATTTTCCCCATCTTTCCTATAGGTTCCCTTCAGGCGCTGGCAGCTGCTCTAAGGTCTCCCCGCAGCCTTCTCTTCTCCAGGCTGAACAGCCCCAGCTCTCCCAGCCTTTCCTTGTAGGAGAGGTGCTCCAGCCCTCGGATCATCTTTGTGGCCTCCTCTGGACCCGCTCCAGCAGCTGCATATCCTTCTTGTGCTGGGGGCTCCAGAGCTGGACGCAGTACTTCAATTATGAACTATGTCTAATTAACCACGAGGAGCTGATGACTCAGCTGGCTGTCAGAAGCCTTTTTGCTCTGGTTTCGAGTTTTCGCAACTTGACCCTGCATCTGCCCCTGTATGCGCTAGACCTTGAAGCTTGAGGAAATACGAGTTACACCAGGTCCTTCAGGTTGGCCTCAAGCCATGACATCTTTTTGAGAGCGGTGGGTAAAATCGCTCCTGCAGGGACTGCCAGCCCTCCTGGAAAGGAGATTATTGTCGTCCTCATTTGAATTTTCAAAAGCAAACAAGCTCGTTGATTCAGACATTGCGTTTGGACTCGGGGCAGTAAATAATGCAAGGTTTGCTCTTTTTATCAGCTTGCTCGGCAAATCAATTGGAGGACTCAAAAACGTATTGTCACCATAAATGAATGCATTCATTAATGCTCGTTGTTTGCCTTCATGTTTTAATCGAATGCAAAGCAAATATACATCCAAAGATTGTTAGCTGAGACAGTCAGCCCAAGTCAGGCAGGACTGAGATCTCCTGCCGGTATTAATTTCCCTGGACGAAAGAGGAGACTGAGACAAAGAGGTGGCAGGACCTCAGTGAAGGCGACCAGCAAGCCTGGGACTTGCATCTCCTCTCTTATGCATATCCAGAGGGAAAGAACTTCATCTTCTGGACACGCTATCTGAGACCCCCGCTCCTTGGGAGGCATCTCAGGAGCAGAGGGATGTGTCCGGTTGAACTCCCACCCCTCTCAGAGCCCATCGTCTTACCGGTGGGAGAGATTTCATCCCATTTCAAGCCTCTGGACAAAGCACTACATGTGAAAACAAGATTGCTTTAAATACTCTGTGCACCCTCTGACAGCCCTCGCTGTATTCCCGTTCCATGAATCACCAAGACCCAGCCAGAGCAGCTGTACTGGTGGTTATATGTGTTCAGCAAATATGTTCTTTGGCACTGATCTGAGCAGTTTCTTCACAGCTCTTTTGATGTGAAAAATGGGAAAGATGCGAAGCACCGGCTGCCTTGCCATCACGCAGTTTCAGGAGCAGTAACCCACAGTCCCGTCCAGCCCCAAGAGCCTACGATGGCGGCGGGCAGGCTTGCAGCAATCCAGAGCATGCCGAGAGGTTTGTGTGTCCCCCTCCTCGAGCAAGCCCTGCTTCCAGGCATTGGGGAGCAGGGTCAGATCCGGACACGATGTGGGATCAAGCTCTTGTGTCCTTCTCTGTGCCCCATGGGTCCTTCTGGGACTTTGGCAGCGGGAACGAGGGAAATTCATGGTGTTTGCCAAACATCTACGTACGTGCAACCACAGCTGGCTGGAAGACATTGCAGCTACTGCCCCTAATAGACTTAAAATCTTAGAAGAGTTGCTTTTGCCCCGCTTGCACAGAAGCAGGAATGTCCCTTCTGCCATCCCCATGGGAAGTCATCTTGGCACAGCCCCTGCGCAGTTACATAGGGATTAATTTGGCCCCATACAGTGCCTGCCTCGAACGGAGCCGCCGCCAAAACCAAGCTCATTTGCACATATTTATCGTCAGAGAAAAAATAGCCGCTCACTGATCCAGAACATTCATCTCTAAATATTTACAAAGCATTATTTATCTGAACGAAAGAGACATTTTTCCACTCAACAAACCAGGCATATGGTAGCAGCGTGCGATAGGAGATGAATTGTGCCGAGTAATTCTAAGCAGATTTAATGCCAGCAATAATTATTCTTAATCAGACAGAAAGTTCCCTGGGTGATAACCGAACATCTAGCATTTGAAAGCAATTGCGTCGGCCCGCGTTGCTGGGTACTATTTGTTCAAAATATGCTTGTTGTGCCTTTTGATACTTCAGTGCAACTTCAACCCCCCCTTCCCATCTTCCTTGGGGATAAAAAAAAAGGAGAAGAAAAAAAAAAAAACAACAAACCCCGAGCTCTCTGTCATTTATTTCAAGCATGTCTTTTAATTACAGCGCTGCATTTAGATAGTGTACAAAATATTCCGGGCTGGATGCCTATTTAACAGACTCCCCGGTTGCTGCTTGAAGCTGCTCAGCAGAACACTGTGAATCATTATAAAATCTCCCACTTCAGTACATACCGAGGAAAATGGAGAACAAAATGTACTGACAGAAAACATTTAAGAAAGAATGACACAGGAGGAGGGATTTTGCCAGGCTTTGGTTTTTCAGAGGAGGTTGATAGATGCTACAGATGAACCCAGCAGGTTCCTGACCCCAAATCCTTCTCCCCTGTGCTGCAGGTTGAGGTGTTTTGTGTCACCCGCCTGTCCACACGCCGACACGCTGCAAAGCTCACAAATACCCTGCCAGTGGCTCCAAGCTCCCAGGACTTTTTGTAATGCTAGGAGACCACACCTGGAGAAGATACGGAAACCTTAGTCATCTCTTGCATAGAGTTATAGAATGCTTTGGGTTGGAAGGGACCTTCCAAGGCCATCTAGCCCAACCCCTCTGCAGTGAGCAGGGACATCTTCAGTAGCATCAGGTTGCTCAGAGCCCCGTCCAACCTGGCCTTGAATTTCCAGGGATGGGGCATCTCCCGCCTCTCTAGGCAATGTGGTTAATTCATGTTTAATGATGGTTTTACTCTCTCCGCTTGTCACCTCCCAATTTTGCGGGAAGTAAGGAGGATGTGTGTGTCCCTGGAGCCAGTGTCCCACCGGTGCAGAGTCCCTCTCACCCCATGGCATATCACCCGGGGCTGCTTGTGCCTGCACCCATGGAGGGGACGGCAGAGCCATGCTCCAGCACTGGGACCAGTGCCATTCCCCTTAGCCCAGGGATGGTGACCCAGTGCCGCATTTGGGACCTCTCGTGAGCCCTGGGTAGTCTGGCATGGCCGTAGCCAGGCAGTCCAACCTCCCTCGATGCTTGTTTTTGGCTGGGGAGGTGAGGAGTGACGGCAATGTGACGCCAAGGACAGGCTGAGCTGGAAACACAATCTCTCTGCCAGATGGGGGAAGGAACACGACCTGGGGAGGCAAGCAGGGTGCACAAATAAGGCTAATGGAATATTCATGAAAAATAAGATCTACCTGGGAACAGCTCGTCCATCTGGTGAATAAGTCCCCGTAACAAGCTTATGTCCTGCCCTTACCTGGGCTCTTCGTTACATGCCGGGAGGGTGCAGCAGCCCCTGGACCCTCCCCGCCAGTGCTGGGCTCGGGGTTGGTCCCCTGCCACCGTGAGAAGAACAAATCCCCATGCTCAGCCCCCAAAAGCAACATCTCAGAAAAGATTAAGTTATGTTCCTGGCAGGGCTCAGGGGTTTCAAGTCCCCTACAATTACAGTGACAATTACAGGGCTGCTAACTGCTGTAGTCAGAGTCAGGAAAGCAGCATAAGGTCTGCTGCGATTTAAAGGTTTATTCATGTAGTTTCCAGCTTAAGAGAATTTCTATTCCTGCTGAGGGATGGTTACATCTACACTGGGACCTCATTTCCTAAACCTGCACAGACACACTGCGAGGGGTGGTCCTGGCCCCGACAGACCCACAGCTAAAGATTAAGGGTGCAGGAGAGATGAGGAAAAGCAGCATGGAGAGTGCATGAGACCGCTTTTCATTTCTGGTCCAGAGCAATACGAATCCAAAAGGAAAATGCTTTGGGTCCAGTATATTCACAGATGCTCAGGGCATCAGCCTCCTTGTCCCAGAGAAAAATTATCAAGGAGAACCACGATATCCACATCACCTGGGGACATTTGGCTGTAGATGTGCCTCAGTTCCTAATACCTCTTCCAGAGAGCACAGGAGTTCGGGAAACCCTTTGCAGCCTCGCTTGGGGGATCCAGCACAGATCCTGTAAAGACAGATTCAGTCTGTTCACCCCTAAAGCTCTCCTGTCTGTTAGTGTATTTCTGATAGATCAAAGGAGGTGACCGGCTTTTCATCTTTGGTTTCAGGAATGGTAACAAAAAGCATCTTGTTCAGCAAAATTGATCCCCTGCATGTGAAAATTGCTGTAACCTGCTTCTCAAAGTGATGGGCATCTCTGATTGTCCAACCGTTGGTGTTCAGAAAAGATACATGGGATTTTGCCTTTGTGCTCAGTTGGGCCGGAGCACACAGCGGGCACGCACAGCCTGAGCTGAAACCCACTTGTACCAGCAAGGAGGAAGCTCAAGGAGAATTGTCTTATGCCTCTGAAGTGATATCATCAGGCTGAGAAATTCTAGGGCTTGAGGTTTAATAGTCATGGTTATTTTAGGCAGGAAGAAACAGCAGCTTCATCCCGAGGACATAGCCAAGCGCAGGGAGATGATTCTTGACTTGTTCCCCACCATGGCTGGTGGCAGCCCTGGGTGCTGGGGTGCTCCTGGGAAGAAATTTGGGACATGTTGGGACAAGCTTTCTGTGCAAACTTGGGTTTGACCATAAATACGCCCAGGAGAGACTCACTTGCCCATGCCAGTCTCAGCAGGACACTAGACAGGAGACCTGCCAAAAACCTCTGCCAACATTGGCCTTAACTTTTACACGAACTTCACCCCCCACAGGGCCTAGTGGTAGGTTTTGCCATGTTCCCAAGGAGCTAGGCTAAACTTTGCAATGATGCACAGATTTACTAGAGCAGAGGCAAAAAGATCGCTCTTAATTGTCGGCATCAAAGCCACGCTCTTCCAACGTGCAGTGTTATCAGCAGTTCATTATCCCTCTTGCCTGCCCAGCCTCCTCGTCCTGCCATAATAAGATGAGCAGCAGAAGTCAAAGGCGTCATTCTGGGGAAAGCTCTCAGGAACCGTTCATCAAACTTGCCCTTTCATAATGAGAGCCATCTAATTTACATGCTCATTTAACACTGTCTTACATCTAACAGCATACCCCAGGTAACGTCCTGCTTTATCTGAAACCCAGCCCATCCACAAAGCCAGCATTTCCCTTACATCGTAATTAGGTCACAGTGACCCCGCATAAGCTCCAGCAAACCCCTCTGTGTCCAAACAGCACGGCCTCCCAAACGCTTTATCCAAACACCCGCGTCACGAGGTTAAGCGTATTCCAGTCCAACGAATTAACAGATCTGCAAGCCTCGTCTGATTAATAAAATTGAAATGCCTAAGAGAAAGAAAATAGGGAAATCATTCCTAGGTCTGTTCCTGCTGCGGAACAAACACCCTTTTCCCCCAGGCAAGCCTCTCCCGCTTCCCTTGCGTGACCCTTTCCAAAATCCCAAGTGTGGCTGGCAGCCCACACACCTCCCTGCGAAGGCCTATCCCAAAAAGCACCAAGAGGGCTTTACGATTCATCTGGTTGGAGACTCTCATCTTGCAGGAAATATTCAGACTAACTGAGGGGAAAAAAAAAAGTCAGTTTTACCCATTTCAGTTTTACCCATTTCTGGGCCACTGCTTTATAAAGCACTAATGCAATATTGTGGTTCCCATCGCAGGAGCAGTACACAGCAGCTCAGAGAGGTTTTGCTGTGCCCCCACACATTCTTCACCCAGGCAGAGCTGAGCATCCCCCCACCACGAGCATCCTTCATCCTGGTCCCTCCCAGCTCCCGCTGCCTCCCTGTCCCCGGGGCACAGCACCACACAGCCTGCAGCACTGGTTACCCCGCTTTTGCAATGTCCAGACCCCTCCAAATCCTCCAGTCCATGCCTGCCTCACCAGTTGAAGCTGTGCTGGTTTTATTACCCTCTGCATGCTCTGAAAACCAGCCCTGAGCCCTCCCAGCATCGCCAGGGCACGGCTCACCTCCCCAGCCCAGCAGAAAGGAGCTGGCTCAGGCAAGGCACGCACCCAACCCATGCACGGGCTCGTCAACGCTCCTGAGCGCTCGGGGATAAGGACAGCATTTCTATCACGCTGCTCATCAGCACAGGACCCTCACGAGCTCATTGATGGGTGGCTTTGGATTGCTGCTCCTCCTTTGTACCTACAGCAGGGACCCTGCCGGGAAGCCCCCGTGCTAATCCTGATACCCATCCAGCCTGGTGCAAGGAGGAATTTTCAGATATTTCAAATATTTTTTTTTTGCAAATAGCATAGGACGGGCACAGAAAAAAAATAAAAATCATCTGATGCTATTAGTAGTAACTACTAATATCACCATAAGCTCAGGGTCACCAGGTTGCTGTGGATGCAAGTCAGGGAGCTCATGGTAATACACAGCGAAAGGGGTTTCCCAGCTCAGCCCCCAGTTTGCTGTAGGCAGAAATGGCCCTGTCAGATCTTTCATCAATTTAACAAGCTCTGCCTCAAAATTATTTTTGAGGTCTTTCACCCCCAACAATCCTATTAGCCCCAGTCGTCCCAGGATCCTATAACTGCGTGCTGATCTCCGCTTAGATTTATTCCTGCCCAGTTCAGAGCGCTTTGTTTTTCTGCTGACGTCGCCCTTCGAGTTAAATCAGTTTGCTTCCCGCCCTGGTGTTTACATTCCCGCTGTATTTATAGACAGGCATCATGTCCTCTCCCAACCTCCTTGGCCAAACACAGAGGATATTTTTTCATCTCCTCGCCTAAAACAGGCCCCTTTTTCCCTGCCCTTCCCCACGACCCTTTGCTGCACCTGCTGCGACTCAAACTCAGTCGTTTTGGAGCAAAGGACAAAACTCTGTGGCACATTCCCAAAGAATTTTCCTCAGCATTTCACAGGGTGCTTAAGTATTTCCTTATTTTTATTTTGCTTATTACGGTTGAGGGTAACATTTTCCTTTTCCCTAGCAGCATCGCGTAGAAGTGGCACACTGTGAATGCACCGAGGTCTTTCTCTTCCTTGTGATTTGCACTGAAGACCCCTGAGAGTAGAGGAATATCTGCTTCGTCCCCCAACCTCATGAGCTCACCCTTTGCAATATGGCATCTTACCCTGTTTTATACCACCTCGAACCCATCCCCTTGCTTTCCCAGCCCTTCCCCAGTCCACAATGACAACACCAACCCTTGAACTCCCGCTGTCATCTCCACTCAGCACACGGCCGATGCTTTAGGGCAGGTGGGCAGACCGCAGCCGCCGTATTTCCCTTGCCTAGAAAGTCTGCTCCTGTTCAAAGAAAGGAATCGGGTGACAGCAGGTTGGCCTGGCGTCATCTATGGCAACACCCATGCCACCCTGCATCCCGTTTTCTAGTACCTGCTGGCAGCGAGCAAGAAGAAGAAACACAAGGGAGAGCATCTTCATACAGAGTTCTCCGGCCGGGGATTTAATTTTCATATAGCTCATTAACTCACCCAGCAGCGAGCTTGCTGCCCACACTTTATAACTCCAATTATTCCCTCCATCCCCTTTCATCCCGCAGCCTCCCAGCCTCGCAAGCTCAAGAAAACAAAATCATCTCAATGACTAGCTCTTTTTTCCCCCCTTTTCAAGTATTTTCTGTTCTCCAGTCATATGATATCACCTCTGACTTCTCTGGCCACAAAAGGCTACCTTAAGTATTTGATGTGAACGCTGCAGGGAGAAATACTCGCTCCATTTCGGGTTATTATCTCACCAGAATACCATATATTATCTAGCAATCTTCAGCTGAGCAGGGGGTCCACTATATCATTGCATTATCTTGTTTGGAGCGCGCAGATTGCTCACTCTGTTGTTCTGCCCACAAAGAAGGATACATTAAAAAAAAAAAAAAAA